>Ga0256830_1000193_pt1 | contig 54393 bp, 53 predicted proteins | sample 128326metaG_FD_190537 | JGI IMG/M metagenome (GOLD analysis project Ga0256830, IMG submission 190537) | Hydrothermal vent microbial communities from Lau Basin, Pacific Ocean - 128-326 | ecosystem: Environmental > Aquatic > Marine > Hydrothermal vents | place: Pacific Ocean: Lau Basin | collected... | reverse complement strand
ATGCTGAAACAATTAATTGATTGCCGTCAATCTCAAATGGAGAGTTTGAATCTATCAATGAATATATATGATTTGCGCTACCACCGGCATCTGGGTCCGTAGAAGACAATGTGCCGACGATTGTTGCGTTTTCTGCAATGGATGAATTGCTGAGAGTTAAGCTTGAGGGAGCTTCGTTGATATTCGTTACATTGATGGTGAACATTTGTTGCAGCGTTAGAAGACCATCCGAAACCTCAATAGTGATTTGATATTGCGGTGTGGTTTCAAAATCCAAGCTGGCCGATGCTGAAACAATTAATTGATTGCCGTCAATCTCAAATGGAGAGTTTGAATCTATCAATGAATATATATGATTTGCGCTACCACCGGCATCTGGGTCCGTAGAAGACAATGTGCCGACGATTGTTGCATTTTCTGCAATTTCGTTATTATCGAGTGAAAAATCAATGATTGTGTAATGAATAAATGCGTTGATGTTTTCATTAGCGGGTGTTATTGAATAACTGAGGCTGTCGGCGCCAAGATATTCTGGATCAGGTGTATAAATGAGTGAAGTGGAAGCACCCTCTATACTTGTGGCTACATTAAAGTTATTTGATGAAAAAATGCTGGAAATTTCCAGTGGCCCAGCATCCACTAATACCTCGTCTGTTGTTCCGGTTTGCAATAGTCGCTGTTCAGTAAATGTTACAACGGCACTCGATAAAAAAACAGGCGTTTGCGTGGCATCACCTAAAATATTTCTTGTAGAACCAATGGCATGTGTACCACTTGCAAATGTAAGTATTCCTGAATTTTCTGCTCCGAGATCAAAAACCCCTAAATGCATGCCATCCCCATACAGTGAGATATTCGTATAGCTATCTGTGTAATTTGTCAGCAGCTGAATTAATGCATTGTTATTAAATCGGGTATGTATCTCTATATTTTGTTTTTTTTCAGCATGGTTTTTCATAAGCCCGTCATTGACAAATAGGCCGGTGCCAGAAAAAAAGCTCGTAGCATTGCTTGAAAATATAAATTTACCTGTTGCAGAATTTGTAAGTTTAGAATCATCATTTAAGATGATTTGTTTACCCTTCCAGTTCAATATTCCGTTATTAATAAGCTCAAGATTTTGATTTAATACAGAGCTTTTCGATGAAAACTCACTCATTCCCTTTAAATACGTTTTTCCATTACCCGATAGTGCGCCACTACTCCAAACAAAAGCGCCATTTATTGTGAACGAATTTGATACTTCAAGGTTTGCGCGGTTTAATTGCAAGCTTTTAACGACAATATCGTCACTAATGATGATTGCGTCTGGTTGATCATCAGAGATAATGACATCATCATTAGCTCCCGGAATTTCTCCGTTCCAATTCGCCGCATTATTCCAGTTACGCGTATTTCCTTCGCCTGTCCAAGAAATTTCGGCAGCTACAGAAAGCGTCGTTAGGAATGCTAAGCTCATGCTCACCCATAAACGAAGCATAAGATTTGTGCTTCGGCTTTCCTTAATATGAGAGACCTTTGCACGAAAAATAGTTTTTGTGCAAAGGTCTCTATGAGTTTTATTAGTCTGCTTTATCATTGATATCGGTCATGGTAAGTTAGGTTCGGGAGGTAGTATGATAAGGACATTTTTTTGTGGTGTGAGGCTGTTTGGATTTTGGGTCTGAAATCCTGATGCGATCAGATCTTGCATACTGCCACTGTTAATCTCTGAGTTCAAATTATTGTTAGCGTGCTCTGACTTTTCTGTTTCTTTGATAGAGCGTGCTAAGCCGCTGGATTGATGTATTGCAATCGGAGGCAAGGAGGCGCGTATAAGCGCGGACTCGCCACTGCGTAATAGTTGCACGAGCGGTATATTAGGCTCAAGACTTTGAAAGGATACCAGTCCTTTATGTACAATGACTTGTGTACCTAAGCCCGAAGAGTGCATTTCGTAGTCGGTACCTTGTACTCCGGCAATTGCGGTTTTAGATCGAGTTCTAAATGATTCTTTTCTATTGGAAAATGTATCGGTAACAAAGGCGCGGATTTTTCCTCGAGTTACACTGAAAAGTGCATTTGCGTGTTCGCCCGTTATATAATTTTCAACAATCATTCGTGTTCGTTGGGCTAAGGTGATTTTGCTGCCATCGTTAAACGTGATTTCAAGCCGGGAGTTTCGTTTTGTTCTAATGATATCTTGCTTTTCGATGATATCTCCAATGCTAATCTTTTTACTCGGCTGTCCTTGGCGAGTGTAATCAGCTGTTCCAAATAGGCTAGTAACTTTGCCTACTGCTTCTGCATACGCAGATCCGCTGGAAAAAATCAGTAAAATAACAATGAGAGGGTAAGCGTTTTTTATTAAGTTCATCTTATATGCCAGTAGCCACCGACGGATACGACACGCCGGGAGTTATCATAAATTGCAATACTAGAGTTGTTTTCCACGTAAGTCGCTTGTCCATATACTGCCCAGTTCTTCCAGAATTTTAATTCCAGTTTAGCCATTACTAAATGAGCACTATCTCTTCTCTTTAGTAGCTCAAGGGGATGCAAGTTTTTATACGCGCTATTGAGATATTGGTAGCTAATATTGGCAAAAATTTCTGGCCAAATTGCATAATGAAACTGACTAGTGAAATTGGTTTCCGTATTATCCCAATTGCTTCCCTTCGTATTGTTGTTGCCATACTGCACGAGGACTCGAATGAGGCCTTGTCGGCTGTCAAATGGTAATAGTGCTAACAGCCCGGTACCGATGAAGTTGCCGCTTCTATCTTCATTTTCAATACTTGGGGTATCGAACGATATCATTTGGTAGTTAAGATAGGGATGTAGATTGATCCCATTGTTGAGCGTATAAGTAATGCCCGGAAGTACGCCCACCGTACGCTCATTATTGTTTTGACGGCGTTTGGCATAGCTCCATTCTAAAGGTAAATGAATCTTCCAGTTATTTTTGTTATAGGTGGGGCTAGTTGCAAATGTAAAACGTGTTTCATTATAGTTTTCGAGGTCAGGGAGAAGGCTTTGGTAAAAATGTCCCTCGGAATGTAGACGCCAATTTGTGCCTAGATTTTTTTTGAAGATAGTATCAGCGGTAAAAGTATTACGAAAATCCTGTTTCCCGCTACTAAAATTACGGGGAGTAATGGTGTCGTCATCGGGGTATAAGGCGACATTGCTGTCATATTCAATGCGATAGCCTAATTGTGCTACAAAGCGATGTTTTTCAAGTCTTTTGATCTCTTTTAAACTGTGACGTAATTGCCCAGACTCAAATCTATCCGGATATAGTTTAAGTGTTTGTGATAGAAGGTTTTTCGCCTTGCTCAGCTGGTGGTTTTGCACATAGGCTTGGGAAATTTTGAAATTGGCTGCGGGTATGAGTGAAGGGTTTTGTTCTTTAGCTTTGCTATAGTGGTAAATAGCGTCCTTTTGGCGGTTTTCGGCGAGGCTTAACTCGCCCTTTAGAAAGTTTTTTTGCGCGCGATGAATGGGATGCTTGATTTTAACTCTATGGAGTAAATGACTCGCCTTTTCTAACTCAGATTTCGCTAAATAGATTTCGATTAAGGCCAGGTTACCGTCAATTTCTAATTGACGGTTGGTTGCTGTTGCATTGAGTGCAATTTCGAGGTGAGATAAGGCATCGCTGAAATTGAGTAGATTAAAATAGCTAAGCCCAAGTAATATTGTTTCATCGATAGATCGAGTTGTCTCATTGTTAGCCAATAGGATGTCTAGAGCTTCTTCGTAATTATCGGCGTTATATTCGGCAATCGCTGAACCGAAGTCATTTGTTTGCGCCGTCACAGGTTGCGGTAATATACTAATCGTGAGAGCAGTGATTACATATAGAGCCGCTATTATGTTCATTTAACATTAATTCCAGGTTGGTTTTTCAGGAGCCTGTCCGAGAACAGCGATCGTTACGAGCGCAATCAGGTTTGTTCGTAGTAGGTCAGTCTGTTCTCGGGCAGGCTCCTAGGGCTATAAAGATCCAGTAGTACTTCTAGGGCTATTTTATGTCAATTAGCACGAATATCATAATAAATTACCCTAGATGGATAATGATTCCGCAGGCTGAGGCTGTCAATTTAAAAAAGTATGTTCTTGCTTTAGGCGCAAGGCATTATCAATATGACGAGGATGAAATAAGTACGGCTTGCTTATTGGTGGGTATATGTAGGACTTGTGGATCTTCGGGCCAAAGTTGCATCGATAAATACAGCGTTACCATGACCCCGATAACAAAAAACACCGGTTTTGCCTTCTTTTGAAGTCCTTTGTAATTTAGGCGATAGAAATGTGGAAGTTGTCCCATTTTGTTTTGTTCTTCCTCTGAATTGATAATGGTTCTAAGGTTTATACGCATTCTTTACGACTTTTTAAGTATGGTGGACAATCTGGATTATGAGGTGTGATTATGTTCACAGTTTATTCAAAAATTATGATATTTTGATGTGATTTACTTTCATTGTTAGCGATTCATTGTTATGAATACAGCGTTTGGTTTTCCTCCTTTGGTGGATAAAGAAGCACGCATACTTATTCTTGGCTCTATGCCGAGTGAAAAGTCTCTTGCTCAGAGGCAATACTATGCCCATCCCCAGAACAGCTTTTGGTATATTATGGCTGAGTTATTTACTTTTGATTTGGCGCTGAGCTACCAAGAGCGGGTCGAAAAATTGTTGAATAATAGAGTGGCTGTTTGGGATGTGATCAAAACGTGTAAAAGAAAAGGCAGTCTTGATTCATCGATTGATAATAAATCAACAATCGTGAATGAATTCAGTCTTTTTTATCAAAGCTATCCATTGATAAAATCGATTTTTTTCAATGGTACTAAAGCAGAGGCTGAATATCATAAACATGTGTTGCCTAGGCTTAATAATGCAGAAGCAAAGGATTTTTTATCGTTCAGGCTGCCCTCAACCAGCCCCGCTATGGCGATGTTATCAAAACCAGAGAAGCTTAAAGCCTGGTCTATTATTAAGAAATATAGCTAAAGCTTGTCCTCGGGCAGCCTCCTAGGATTCCTGTAGCTGAAGTTGCCACATATTGAAATAATTTTGTTGGTTTTTCATTAAGACCTCATGAGTGCCTTGCTCTATAATTTCACCATTTTCAAGTACCATGATTTCATCGGCATCAACAATCGTCGAAAGCCTATGTGCAATGACTAGCGTTGAGTGGTTGATTGCAGCCTGTCTCAGTTCGGTTAAAATACTTTGCTCTGAACGTGTGTCTAGCGCGGATGTTGCTTCATCAAATATCAGTATTTTAGGGGCTTTTAGGATAATTCGCGCGATTGCAATACGCTGTTTTTCACCGCCTGAAAGTTTAAGCCCTCGTTCACCAACTACGGTGTCGTAAGTGTCCGGTAGGCTTTGAATAAAATCATGGATATTCGCCATTTTAGCGGCGTGGTAAATTTCAGCTTTTGTCGCATTTGCTTTTGCGTAAGACAAATTATAGTAAATACTTTCATTAAATAAAACGGTGTCTTGGGGGACGATACCTATGTTTTTTCTAAGGCTTTGCTGGTTTACCTCGGCGATGTTTTGTCCGTCAATCGTTATTGAGCCATTGCCTACCTCATAGAATCGGAATAAAAGTCTCGCTATCGTTGATTTTCCGGCTCCGCTTGCACCGACGAGCGCAATTTTTTCTCCGGGTTTTATCGTAAAGCTAATGTTTTTTAGGATAGGTCGTTGTTTCGAATAGGAAAAATCAACATGATTGAATTTAACTTCTCCTTGTTTGACCGATAAATTTTTAGCGTTCTTTTTGTCCTTGATTTCGGGTTGCTCTTCCAATAGATGAACTAAGTTCTCCATATCAGTCAGAGAATATCTAATTTGCCGATAGATTATGCCAAGAAACCCCAATGGAATGAAAAGTTGTAATAAAAAGGCATTTACGAGAACAAGGTCACCCAGTGTCATTACCCCGGTAGCAACTTGGTTGGCGGCAAAGAACATGACGATGGTTACGCCAACTGCAATAATGGCAGCCTGTCCAAAGTTGAGTATGGACATTGAAGTTTGAGTTAAAACTCCGCTGTTTTCCCAGTTCTCTAAATGTTTGTCGGTGCGACTACGCTCTAGTTCTTCGTTATTAAAATACTTAACGGTTTCATAGTTAATCAAGCTGTCAATGGCAATATTATTCGCATTGGATTCGTGTTTATTCATTTCTTGTCGATGCGATAGGCGCCAATTCATAACAGCAAGCGTGAAGGCGATATACACAGCGATACATGAAAAAATGATTAAGGTAAATATTCCGTCATACGAATAAAGCAAAAACCCAGCAACTAATAAAAGCTCAACGATGACAGGAATGATGCTAAAAGTGAAATAATTCAATAATGAACTTAGACTGGTTGCACCGCGTTGCAGGTCTCGACTAATGGCCCCGGTTTTTCGTTCTAGATGAAAGCGCAATGATAAATTGTGTAAATGCTCCATCGTGAGGATGGTTATTCTTCTCATCGCCCGATAACGCACTCGGGTGAATAATACATCACGTAGCTCATTAAAGAGTGCGCTTGAAATACGCAAGGCACCGTAAATCATGAGGAGTAATACCGGCAGTACCAGGGTTTGATGAAGGCTAATGTCTAAGCTATTCACAATGTCGCGTAATATAATGGGGACACCGACATTAGCGACTTTGGCGAGGATTAGGCATAACAATGCGATGATTACACGGCCTTTATACTCCCACAGATAAGGCAGCAATTTTTTAACGTTATACCAATCGTTACCTTTGCTATTAGGTGTTTCGGTGTATTTAATAGGTGGCGACATAATTTGAGTTTAGCTGATGTGTTTCCTAGGAGCCTGTCCGAGAATAGACTGACCCAAATGGTTTGCCCTCGCTACGATCGCTGTTCTCGGACAGGCTCCTAGGATTGTTAAATGACTTTTGAGTACCGTTGTTCCGTCGCATTTCTCAGGTAACGATCAAACACCATGCAAATATTACGTATCAGTAAACGGCCACCGGGCATAACCGATACATTTTTGTCGCTAACAGAAACTAAGCCTTCTTGCTCCATTCTGCTAAGTTCTTCCAGTTCAGTGTTAAAATAATCATCAAACTTGATATTAAACTGAGTTTCTATTGTGCTTTTTTCCAAGCCGAAGTGACAAATCAGTTGGGTAATGACTGCACGCCGTAGCACGTCATCATTGTTTAGTTCAACACCGCGATATACTGGTAATTTATCCGCATCAATCAATTCGTAATAGCTTGCCAGGTCTTTAACATTTTGGCTATAAGTATCTCCGATTTGACCGATAGACGTAATCCCCATTGCGACGAGATCGCAATCGGAATGGGTTGAATAGCCCTGGAAGTTTCGATAAAGCGTTCCTTGGCGTTGCGCGATGGCAAGTTCATCGTCAGGTTTAGCAAAATGATCCATGCCAATATAAACGTATCCTGCCGTTCTTAGTTTCTCGATAGTTTGCTGTAGAATGAGCAACTTCTCTTGTGCAGAAGGTAAATCAGCTTTATTGATGCGGCGTTGTGGTTTAAACATTTCAGGCAAGTGCGCATAATTAAAAACAGACAAACGATCAGGTGCAGTGTCTATAACCCAGTCTATGGTATTATTAAAGGATTCTGCCGTTTGCAAGGGTAATCCATAAATGAGATCAATGCTGATGGATTTAAACCCTTGTTGGCGGGCATTGTTAATGGCTGCCAATGTCACTTCGTTTGGTTGAATTCGGTTAACCGCTTTTTGAACGTTCGGATCCACATCTTGCACACCTAAGCTGAGGCGATTAAAGCCAATTTCCCTGAGTACCGCAATGGTTTTGGCTGAGACTTCTCGAGGATCAATTTCGATGGAGTATTCACCGATAGAATCGTTCGCTAAGTTAAAATGCTGACGGGTGACGGCCATGAGTTCGCGCATTTCATTATGCTTAATAAAGGTAGGAGTACCGCCGCCCCAGTGCAATTGCTTGACCACTCGGTTATCGTCAATAAGTTTGCTGTGCATGGTTATTTCTTTGTGCATTCGGTCGAGATAAGGACGCGCTTTGCTGCGGTCTTTGGTGACGACTTTGTTACAACCGCAATAAAAACAAACCGTATCGCAAAAGGGAATATGGAAATATAAAGACAGCGGTGTTGGAACATTTTCAGCTTGGCTTATTGCATTGGTTTTTTCACAATGTTGAACATATTGTTTAGCGGTAAATTGCTCATTGAATTGCACCGCTGTGGGATAGGATGTGTATCTTGGACCTGCCTTATCATGCCGTTTTATAAGTTCAAGATCGAAAATGATAGATTGGTCCATAAGATTTCCTGATAATAATGATGTGGATTTCGTTATAGATTATAATGTTAATCGTATTTGATCGCCATCAAACTTTTTAAAAACGATGGACTGGTAGGCCGCTTAAAGTATTTTTAGGGGTGTCTCTGACTGTAAGGATAATCAACCGTTTATGTTAATTAAGTTTTCAAAAATGCATGGCTTAGGGAATGATTTTGTGGTGTTAGATGCGATTAACCAAAATATATCGCTGAATTCCCAGCAGATTAAATTTATTGCAGATCGTCATTTTGGTATAGGCTGCGACCAATTGCTGCTGGTTGAGTCTCCTGAGTCAGCCGCTGCCGAGTTCAAATATCGCATATTTAACGCCGATGGAAACGAGGTGGAGCAATGCGGAAATGGGGCGCGTTGTTTTGCGCGTTTTGTAGTGGATAAAGGATTAAGCCAAAATAGCGCAATTTGTGTAGAAACCAATACGGGTAATATTGTTTTACAACTGATGGATGATTCCCTGGTAGAAGTGAATATGGGGCAGCCTATTTTAAATCCAGAGGACGTTCCATTCATTGCTGAGAAGCAAGCGTCGAGTTATTCGATTGAAGTAGTCAGTACAGACTCTGCTGCCGAAACACGGCAATTCTCCGTGGCTGTGGTGTCCATGGGAAACCCGCATATGGTGATGACCGTTGCAGATGTTAGCAAAGCAGCGGTTGAAACACTGGGGCCAGTGCTGGAACAACATCCACGGTTTCCCCAGAAGGTTAATGTAGGTTTTATGCAAGTTGTTGATCGGGAACATATTATGCTTCGTGTTTTTGAGAGAGGCGTGGGTGAAACTCTTGCTTGTGGCAGCGGGGCGTGTGCGGCCGTGGTTGCGGGGATTAATCAAGGCGTTCTTAATAACGACGTTGCGGTTACCTTGGCTGGTGGCGTATTAAACATTCATTGGCAAGGCGGTGAAAGCGTGGTCAAGATGAAAGGGCCTGCTGTTCACGTCTTTGATGGCGAGTTTTTGTTGAATTAATCTTGTCGATAGGTTTAAGATTGTACCTAGGAGGCTGTTTTCGGATAGCCTCCTGGGTTGTAGTTTAAGGAAAAGTATAAGCATGACTATTCAAGGACCATCGAGTGAAAAAACGACTCCAAGTTCTATTTCTGCCAAAGATGTTATTGATTTTCTTCAGCAGAATGACGATTTTTTTGTCGAAAATCCCCAGTTATTGACAGATTTAGCGGTTCCTCATCCTAACGGAGGTGTGGTTTCGTTGATTGAACGACAGGTTGCTTTGCTGCGTACTGAAAACAAAGATCTGCGTAACAAAAGAAAAGAACTCATCGAGATTGCGAAAGAAAATGATCAGCTGATGTTACGATTACATCAGGTGAGTACCGAATTGGTTAAGGCAAAAAATATCGATGAATATTTAGCAATTATCAACGAACGTTTACTGGTCGATTTTAACGCGCATGCGGTTGTCATTAAATTGATCGGAGAATTTAATGCATCACGGCCCGATGTATTAGTGCCGCGTGATGCAGCAAGCCTAAAACCTTTCGACTCCATTCTCAAGCAAGGAAATCCTATCTGTGGGCGTTTCAATAAACAGCAGTTGGAATCTTTGTTTATAGAGAAGGTTGAAAAAATAAAATCGGTTGCTTTTGTCCCGATTATGAACGGTGATCAAGCGATGGGTTTTTTCGCCGTTGCGAGTAATGATCAGAATAGATTTAAGGCCGGCATTAGCACTGTGTTTTTAAGCCAGCTTGCCGAGATAGCATCGGCTTCTCTACAGCGATTTTTTAATGAGTCATAAGCTTTTAGTGTGACGTGCTTGAGGTGCTTTTCTTAATTGAAATCAACAGAGTTACTTGTTCTTGATGATTTTTACACATATTTAAAAAATGAACGTCGTTATTCGCCGAATACCTTACTTTCCTATCAGCGTGATCTAGTTCAATTTGCCGAGTATTGTGAGCAGCAAGACATTGCATCTTGGTCAGGGGTTAATCCCAATAGCGTCAGACTGTTTGCGGCAAGTCTGTACCGCAAAGGTTTAACGGGAAAAAGCATACAGCGAAAACTTTCTGCCGTGCGAGGTTTTTTTCGTTATTTGCAAAGAGAAAAATGGCTTGATAGTAATCCAGCAGATGGAGTGGCTGCACCCAAATCGGCAAAAAAACTACCCAATACGCTTGATGTAGATCAAGTCAATGCATTATTGAAAACTCCACCTGAAGCGCAAAGCCTCATCGAAGTACGAGATTGGGCGATGATGGAATTACTCTATTCTTCAGGATTAAGGCTTGCCGAACTAATCCGTCTTGATCTCAAAGATCTCGATCTTCAGCAAGGCCTGGTGAAAGTACTCGGTAAAGGAAGTAAAACACGTTTGCTTCCCGTGGGCACAAAAGCCAAAGAGGCCTTGCTTCATTGGCTTAACTTGAGACATCAGTGGTCAAAAGAAGAAATCCAAGCGGTATTCCTTTCTCAGCGCGGAAGTCGATTAGCAGCACGTAGTGTGCAAGCAAGATTGGCTAACAAAGGAAAAATGTCAGATGTTACTGGTTCATTGCACCCGCATCGATTACGCCATTCATTTGCCAGTCATTTGCTAGAATCCAGTGGCGATATACGTGCCGTTCAGGAATTGCTGGGACACAGTAATATCAGCACCACTCAGGTCTATACCCATCTCGATTTTCAACACCTGGCGAGTGTGTATGAAAATGCGCATCCTCGGGCGAAGAAAAGCTGAGTATGCTTGAACAGTGATTGCAAAAATGATCTTAGTTGCGCATATCCCGTTGAAAATTTACCCAAGGCGCGCTCACCTTGATTAATGACCTACAAAGGTGGTTATCTCGGTGCGCTATCATGTAAAATCAGTGTTTTAGTCAGATACACAAGGGTTAGATCATTGGAACAATACCGGGGTACAACAATCTTATGCGTGCGGCGTGCTGATAAAGTAGTCATTGGCGGTGACGGTCAAGTGAGTTTAGGCAATACCGTGATGAAAGGAAATGCTCGAAAAGTCAGGCGTTTATATAAGGATAAGGTGATTGCAGGCTTTGCGGGTGGAACGGCTGATGCGTTTACTTTGTTTGAGCGTTTTGAAGCCAAGCTGGAAAAACACTCAGGGCATTTAACTCGTTCAGCGGTGGAATTGGCCAAGGATTGGCGTACGGATCGTGCTTTACGCCGTTTAGAAGCCCTATTAGCAGTGGCAGATAAAACGACTTCATTAGTGATTACGGGCAATGGTGATGTGATTGAACCGGAAAATGGACTTATTGCGATAGGTTCTGGTGGGCCCTTTGCGCAATCAGCGGCGCGTGCGTTAAGAGAGAATACTGAACTGGGAGCACGTGAGGTCGTAGAGACTGCATTGAATATTGCTGCGGACATCTGTATTTATACCAACCATAATTTGATCTTCGAAGAGATTGATTGCAGTGAATAGTTCACTGATATAAATAGTTCATCCAGAACATAGCGAAGTTAGGAAAAGAAACATGTCGGAAATGACACCAAGAGAAATCGTACAAGAGTTAGATAAACACATTATCGGTCAACAAGAAGCGAAGCGCGCAGTTGCGATTGCGTTACGAAATCGCTGGCGTCGAGGCCAAATTGATGAGCCATTGCGTAGTGAAATAACGCCAAAAAACATTTTAATGATCGGTCCAACGGGCGTAGGAAAAACTGAAATCGCTCGACGTCTGGCGAAGTTAGCTAATGCACCCTTTGTAAAAGTTGAGGCCACAAAATTCACTGAAGTGGGTTATGTGGGTCGAGATGTCGAGTCGATTATACGCGATCTCATGGAGGTCTCGCTTAAGCTCACACGAGAACAAGAAACCGCAAAAGTAAAATATCGTGCGGAAGAAGCGGCAGAAGAGCGTGTATTAGATGCTTTGTTACGACCGGCTCGCAGCGAGGGAAATAATACCTCAAATCATAAGGACGATGAGTCAGGAACTCGCCAACGTTTTCGCAAGATGTTGCGTGAAGGAAAGCTTGATGACAAGCAAATTGAACTTGAATTACAAGAACCTAATGTCGGTATAGAAATAATGAGTCCTCCAGGTATGGAAGACATGACTAGTCAGTTGCAAGGAATATTTCAGAATATATCCAGTACTCGCACGCGGCAGCGCAAGATTTTGATCAAAGACGCACTCAAGGCCTTAGCGGATGAAGAAGCTGGTAAGTTGGTGAACGATGACAAGATCAAAGCCGCCGCTTTGCATGCCGTAGAACAAAACGGTATCGTGTTTCTAGATGAAATGGATAAAATATGCAAACGCTCGGAGCAAACGGGCGGAGATGTTTCACGCGAAGGTGTACAGCGCGATTTATTGCCCTTGGTGGAAGGTTCTACGGTGACTACAAAATATGGAATGATTAAAACAGATCACATCTTGTTTATCGCCTCTGGTGCTTTTCATTTATCGAAACCCTCCGATCTTATTCCTGAATTACAAGGGCGTTTACCCATTCGGGTTGAGTTGAGTGCCTTAGGGGTAGAGGACTTTGTTAAGATTTTAACGGAGCCGGATGCTTCTTTGACTGAGCAATATAAAGCACTGATGAATGCAGAAAATATGCAGTTATCTTTCACCGAAGATGGTGTAGCACGCATTGCTGAATTTGCTTGGCAAATTAATGAACGGACTGAAAATATTGGTGCCCGACGATTGCATACGGTACTCGAAAGATTACTGGAAACTATTTCCTTCGAAGCTTCGGATAAATCGGGTCAAACTTTAGTCGTGAATAAATCCTATGTTGAAGAAAACTTAGCGAGTCTGGCTGATAATGAAGACTTAAGTCGATATATTTTGTAATGGGGTCTAACATGAATAAGACCAATGATACTCAAGTCACTCCTACTGAGATTAAACTGCATCAGCAATCTAAAGTGCTAGAAATTACTTTTAGTGATGGCCGTCAATTCGATTATTCATGTGAATTTCTGCGAGTCTATTCTCCTTCAGCGGAAGTCCAGGGGCACGGGCCAGGGCAGGAAGTACTGCAGTTGGGTAAGGAGGATGTCACTATTGATGCGCTTGAACCTGTGGGTAATTACGCGATCAAACCCACATTTTCTGACGGCCATTCGACCGGGATATTTTCTTGGGTTTTATTATACAGTATGGGTCTTGATCAAAAAGAGATGTGGAATGATTATCTCAATAGATTGCAAAAAGCCGACTATCAACGAAAAAGCAAAACTTCCTAAGAATAAATGAGAATCATTATGACGAATTCTGAAAAAAAGGAAAATCAAACACATTTTGGCTATGAGCAAGTCGAGCAGTCGGCAAAGGCAGGCAAAGTAGCCAATGTTTTCCATTCTGTGGCGGAAAATTATGACCTTATGAATGATTTGATGTCATTTGGAATTCATCGACTATGGAAACGTATCGTTGTTGAGTTCGTGCGTCCTAGGGAAGGGCAAAAAATTCTTGATCTGGCGGGTGGAACCGGTGATTTGAGCTTAAAAATTGCGCCGCATGTGGGTGATAGAGGACAAGTCATATTGTCTGATATCAATGGCTCGATGCTGAGCATAGGGCGCGACCGAACGATAGATAATGGCTTGTTCCATAATATTAAATGCATACAAGTCAATGCTGAACTTTTGCCTTTTCCAGATAATTATTTTGATTGCATTACCATCGCGTTTGGCTTGCGCAACGTAACCGATAAGGATAAAGCGTTAGCGGCTATGTATAGAGTATTGAAGCCAGGTGGTAAATTATTAGTATTGGAGTTTTCCAAACCGATTTTACCGGGATTAAAACCAGTTTATGATTTTTATTCGTTTAAACTCTTGCCAAAAATTGGCAAGCTGGTCGCGAATGACGAGGACAGTTATCGTTATCTTTCGGAGTCTATTCGAATGCATCCCGATCAAGGAATGTTGAAAAAAATGATGGAGGCTGTAGGTTATTCACGTTGTGATTATATCAATATGTCAGGAGGTATTGTTGCTCTACATCGTGGATATAAATTTTGAACGATTTGACACAGTATGCAGGTTTTTGGCGTAGGCTTGCTGCATCTATCATCGATAGCATTATCTTTTTAATTCTTTTTGTTTTGATTCGAGGTGCGCTGGGGATTATGAATAACTTACCCATGGCAAGCATGGATCTCGCATCTGTAAGTTTGAGTCAGATATTATGGCAAACATTCTCCATATGGGAAACCCTAATCAGTTTATTGCTAACGGTATTAATGTGGAAGAAATTTTTAGGAACACCCGGAAAGCTGTTTTTCGATTGCATCGTTGTTGATGAAAAAACCCATCAGCCAATGAAAGTCGGACAGGCTTTAGTGCGTTATTTGTCATATTATATTTCAATAATTCCTCTGGGCTTGGGTTTTATCTGGATCGCCTTTGATAAAAAGAAGCAAGGGTTTCATGACAAAATAGCCAAGACCGTGGTTATTATGCAACATAAACCACCTGTCGATTCAGAGTCAGAAAAATCTTTAGCACAATTAATGAAGGAAGTGCGTTGAAATTGCCTCATCCCTTAATTGCTACAATCGAAGTTGCTTTTAACCGGGCGATAAGTTTTGACGATAATGCACGCAATCAATTTATAGCGATGTCTGGTAAGGTCATTGCGATACATCTATCAGGATTGGAATTAGTCATTTATCTAGCGCCAAGCTTAGATGGAGTTCAGTTGCTTGCTGAATACGCGGCTGAAGCAGATACGACAATACAAGGAACACCCTTGGCATTGTTTGCAACCGCTGTGAATAAAACAAAAGCGGGCGTTCTTAGTGGCGATGTTGTGATCTCTGGTGACTTAGAGCTAGGACAAAAATTCCAGCGTATTTTAGAAAATATTGATATTGATTTCGAAGAGCCGCTTTCTCAAGTTGTTGGCGACGTGGTAGCACATCAAATGGCAAGTGTTGCACGAGATGGTTTAAGTTGGCTTGATAATACATTTAATACGTTTGCACTCGATTCAGTCGAGTATTTTTCCGAAGAAAGCAAAGATATTGTGACGAACTATGAATTGGAAGTATTTAACCAAAAAGTTGATGTGCTGCGTAATGATTGTGCTCGACTTGAGCTGCGTATAGAAAATCTACTACAGCGGTTGGAAGGTTTAAACGATTGATAAAAATTTCTCAGATTTCACGTTTGATTTTTATCAATCGAATACTCGTACGGCATGGTTTAGATGATATTGTTTTTGCCACTCATTTATTTCGACCCTTACGGTTTGTGCAGAAATTTTTCCCCTGGAATTGGTTTCGCAAAGAGGCGACCCCCATTGGTGGGCGTATTCGTTGTGCTTTAGAAGACTTAGGTCCTATTTTTGTTAAATTTGGTCAGATGCTTTCTACTCGGCCTGATTTACTTCCAGCAGATATCGCCAAAGAACTAGCGCTATTGCAAGACCAAGTACCTCCGTTTTCGGGGCGGCTTGCAAAGCAAATTATCGAAGATGCTTATGGCTATCCGTTGGAAGAAGTTTTTGACGAGTTTGATGAAAATCCGCTTGCGTCAGCTTCTATTGCACAAGTTCATACTGCGAAATTAAAAAACGGAAAGAGTGTCATCGTAAAGGTAGTGCGCCCTGATATTATAAAGACCATAAAGCGAGATATAGGCTTGTTATTTATTATTGCCGAACTTGCCGAGCGTTATTGGAATGAAGGCAAACGACTAAGGCCGATAGAAGTTGTTACTGAATATGAAAAAACTATTATTGATGAACTTGACCTTATGCGTGAAGCCGCAAATGCTTCTCAGATTAGGCGTAATTTCTTAAATTCAAAATTATTATACATTCCAGAAATCTATTGGCCTCATACGCGTAAGAACGTCATGGTCATGGAGCGAATATCTGGAATTCGGGTGAGTGATTTAGTAAAATTAAAACAGGCTGGAGTTGATCTGGTTGCGTTATCTGAGCGTGGAGTGGAGATATTTTTTACTCAGGTTTTTCGCGATAATTTTTTCCATGCTGATATGCATCCAGGGAATATTTTTGTTTCACTTAAAGGTCAATATATTGCGGTAGATTTTGGCATAATTGGCACGTTAACCTCCGATGACCAGCATTATCTTGCGGAAAATTTTCTTGCATTTTTTAAACGCGATTATCGCCGTGTTGCAGAATTACATGTGGAATCAGAATGGGTCCCTCGTGGAACAAGTATAGAAGACTTTGAGTCGGCTATTCGAACAGTGTGTGAACCGATATTTGAAAAACCATTAAAAGATATTTCATTTGGCCAAGTATTATTACGCCTTTTTCAAACAGCGCGACGGTTTAATATGGAAGTTCAGCCGCAGTTGGTTTTATTACAGAAGACGCTATTAAATATCGAAGGACTGGGGCGCGAGCTTAATCCAGAGTTGGATTTATGGAAGACGGCTAAACCCTATCTCGAAAATTGGATGATGACACGTGTGGGGCCAAAGGCGGTATTTCAATCGTTAAAATCTAAGTGGCCGCTGTGGATGGAAAAATTCCCCGAAATTCCGGAGCTATTATACGACACATTAACACTTGCCAAAGGTAGTTATGCTTCCTTGGAGGAACGAGAGAGTCAGGGTCTGCTCATTAAACAAGAGCTTAACGCTGCGGTTAAACATATTTATCTTTTATCGTCGGCGGTATTGCTGATCATCTTGGCAATATTTGTGTATTTATTATCGTTTAGTGCAGTTGCAAATATTTCCAGTGTTCCGATCGCAAGTTGGGTGTTGGCAATAATGGGTGGTATTTTGTTTTATATGGGTTGGAAGCAAATTCTGAAAAAATGACTATGTCATCTAAGTCTGAGCATTCTTTTCACTACTTATGGAGGGATAAAAATGAGGTTAAATTGCTCGTCGATTCCCCGCGAATTTTTCCCTCCATGCTTGCTGCCATTTATACAGCAAGAAATTTCATTTTATTCGAGATGTACTTAATTCAATCGGGACAGATTGTCGACAAATTTATTGCGGCATTTCTCCTAGCGGCTCAGCGGGGAGTAAAGATCTACTTACTATTTGATGCTTTCGGTGCGGGTAGTTTCTCTAGTAAAGACCATAAACGCCTTGAGAATGAAAATATTGAGCTTGAATACTATAATCCTATCAAGCTAGGTGAATTGCGTAGAGGGCTATTTCGTAATCACCGAAAATTACTCGTAGTGGATAATAAAACTGTGTTTGTGGGAGGAATCGGTATAACAGATGTGTTCGATCATGAGAGCAACCAGAAACTCTATTGGCGGGAGACTGTTTTGCAAATTCAAGGTTCGTGTATCGAGGACTGGATTGATCTGTTTAAGTCAACATGGTTATTGACTACCAAACGAGGCCTGCAACTCAAACATCCGACGATGGAGCGTGTAACGAATGAATATATAAATGATGAGCAACTCGATAAAGATCCGGTAGCAAAAAATGTATTGGGCCGACTTACATTGGCAAAAGGTCCCGGTAAGCAAGAAATTAAGAGATCCTTCATCAATCGAGTGCGGCGAGCCAAAAAATGTGTTTGGGTCGCTACTGCTTATTTTATGCCCTCATTGAAAGTGAGGCGTGAATTAGCCAGAGCTGCTAGGCGCGGTGTTGAAGTGTCGCTTATTCTGCCAGGAAGCCATATTGATCACCCTGCAGTACGGCATGCGGGCCGTCGTTTTTACCTGTCGCTATTAAATGCAGGTGTGAATATTTACGAATACCAGCCACGCTTTATGCATCAAAAAGTATTGCTTTGTGATAACTGGGTATCCATTGGCTCGAGTAACTTGGATCGATGGAATTTCCGTTGGAATTTGGAGGCAAACCAAGAGATAGAGGATGCTGAATTTGTTAAGAAGGTTATTGGGATGTTGCAGAAAGATAGAGCAGAGTCGCAACATATACAATTATCGGATTGGAAAAGGCGGCCGTTTCGTTTACGAGTTCTAACGTGGTTTTGGGGGGGGGTGGATATCTGGTTGGATAGTTATATTCGTAAACAGCTACTTAAAAAGAAAAAATAGTTTTAGAATTGATTATTTATTGAGTCTGCTTGGCTAACTAACGATGAAAGGATCGTTTTGCATGTATAGAGTCTTGATTTTTTTGCTAGGAATAGCATCACTTTTTTTCTTCTCGGTATCGACTAGTTACGCGGATGATTCCTGTTCGTGCAAGCCGCCTATCCCTGAGTATAATATTGATGAATTACTCGCTTGTTTTCAGGATACGCGATGCAAGGCCTCTAAACTAGATCTAAAGATATCGTTGCGCGCACAAGGGCGTAATTTGGCGAATTCAATTAAGAACTATATGCTTTTGGTGAATAATCCCATCCTTGATTCGAAAGACTATGATGCTTACCTGCAAAAAATTGATAAGGGAAGAAGGCAATTAATTGCCTTGGAAAAGAGTATTGATTTCACCGGTTACGATAAACTAATAGAACCTGTATATATAGACTACGATAATCCAGAAAAATCTTACCACCGGCACCATTACACTTTTAACTTAGGTTACGAATACGTTAGCTTAGATACGATTTTTCAAACCGGTGTACCACGAATCGGTTTTTACCACTATCGTCGCTATGGGGAGACACCCACGGTTAACGAAGGTCTAAACTATTATGGCTTGCATGTGTTTGGCGCCATTCAGTTAACGAGTTCAGGGGAGGTCAATACTAACGTAACAAATGAGGTTTCCAATACTTTGCAATTATCTGGGGGGATGTTTGTTCCCTTTTTTCATTCGCCTATTCGGCTTGATAATTCTTTGAGCGATTTTCTGGGGGCGGTATTAAAAGTCGGTATTAAAAAGAACGAAACAGATGATCAAGCAAAGTCTACTGTCTATGGCGGTTTCAGGGATGCGATCAATCCAGAGACTTATGTTGAGATATTGTATGGAAAAACTCAGGGTCTGCGTTCGAATAGATTGGAGATAGGCGTGCAAATGCCGATTTATAAATTCGGTCAAGGAACGCGTATTTTTTTTGGAGGCATTGCTAATCTCGCATTACCCTGGGATAGCAAGGCAACCGAAAAAGATGTGCTGCGCTTCTATCTTGATTGGAATGCGGATATTGAAAAAATACTCGGTGGATTTAAAGCTGCGTTTGGAGTTTAATTTAATGCCTATTCGACGTGCGTGATATAGAAATGGCAGGTCTGAACAATAGACTTGGATGGGTAAGTGGGGTAGAGCAGAGTGCTTATACGCTGTTGAGTATTATTTTTGAAAGTAGACTAACATGCTTTCAGTGACATAAGTGCTTTTCATAAAAGGGATTAGAGAAAGAATGTATAAAAAAAACTGGTATAGCATGATTTGTTTATTGTTGTTGTCAATAAATGTATATGCAGAGCAAGCGCCGAAGTTTAGCTTGCCCTCGGACAATGGCATGGTGTCATTAACCGCGCTCAAAGGAAAAGTGGTATATGTCGACTTCTGGGCAACATGGTGTGGCCCTTGTCGAAAATCTTTTCCTTGGATGAACGAAATGAATGATAAGTATAAAAAGCAAGGATTAGAAATAATTGCGATTAGTATGGATTCTAAAAAAGAAAAGGTGGCAAAGTTTCTTGAAAAAGTTCCTGCTAATTTTACGATTGCCTACGACCCCGAAGGTGAAGTGGCTGACGCTTATAAAGTCCAAGTCATGCCGAGTTCTTATATTATTGATAGAAATGGAAAGCTTATAGAAAAACATTATGGGTTTAGAACAAAAGATAAATCTGATCTTGAAAAGGCCTTGCAAGCGGCGCTGAAATAGTCCGTCTATTGTCATTGTATGGTTTACAGAGCAAAGCGCCAGGTTTGGGTATAACATACTTGCAGCGAACTACATATTTTTCTAATCTTCAGGTAATGCATCAAATTCTTTTTTCTTGCTTTCAAACCAGTCTTTCATCGCTTGTGGCTTCTGCATAAGTTCTTGTATTTTATTCATGGCGGCCAGATGTGCATTATCTTTTTTTTGAAACATTTCCATGCCGTGCTGTTTGCTTAATTCTGCAATCTCTTCAAAAGTATTCGCCTGAAATTTTTCTTCACAAGCTCCGCCGAGTTGTTTGCAACTCATCGTTTTCATATATTCTCTCCTTGCTTTAGTCTAACCATAGGTTCTTTAATAAATAAACCCGTGGTTGATGACACGGAAAAAGTCAATACCAAAATCCTGTTAAAAGCTATAAACAAGCGTTACACCAAGCTCGCTATCGGTGTTTCTAATTTCATCCGGAACTTTGTCAGTATGCCGAATAGTCAAGGAAGTTTTCATGGCCATATTGCCAACAATTTGTGCAGATAATGCGGTGATAGATTTAGTAATCGTTGCATCTTCACCGATTTGCGACACTAACTCTTGAGTGAACAAGGTTTTTTCAGTAATGTCCCATTCATACTTTCCTCTTATTTGAAATACCGTTTCGCCTTCAGCGGAAGCGAAATCTAGTTTGCTTTCACGATAACCTGGACCAAACTCCGCATCCAGGCGCATGTTATCTTTATCCATTAAGCGTCGTCCGTAACCCAAAACGCCGCTGATTCGATAATCATAACCACTGAATCGATCATGCTCAGCATTACCTTCAACAAAAGCGTAGTTAAACTGACTAAACTTGTATGCTGTTTTTCCTTGTCCGGTATAGCGTTCGGAAGTTGTCGTTTTATCGTCCCCAGATTTTAGCGCTTCCAACCCCAAGGAATGACGCCAGTTATTACGCTCGTGCTGAAGGTTAAACTTCGCATTAGTCGTTTGTGTTTTGCTATTGCCATCGGTAAGCAATAAGCCAAGTTCAGCCCCTCCTTTCCATTCATCATTTGCTTGAACGCCAGCTATAGCAAGGCTGCTAATCATCATTCCGCCCATAGTAAACATCATGCAGTTACGCATTTATTCGCATCCTTATCAGTTTGTTTGTCAATTCATCTTCAGTATAAAACAAATTCCAAATTCCAAAATTGGCTATACTTTTATTAGGATAGAATATAATGAATAGCGGACTCAATTGCAATGCGAAGAGCTTAGGAGGCTGTTCTCGGGCGGGCGGGTTCTTGGTGTTCGCTGATTCTCAATAGTTGCAGACATCTATCCTGATACAGGGGCTGTCGATAAAGTTTACATGTAATGTAAGGTGTTTGTTTGAGATGTTTATTTGTTGTTAATATTCAACATCTTAATTGCGTAAACTGAAGTGGAATAGGTCTTGCTTATAAGTAGGTGTCACTAGTATAAGCACATTATAAATGCCTTTTTTGGGTACAAGGAAATTTGAAAAATGAGAACTAATAATTGCACGCCGCCTTTTGAAAAAAATCTGATATCCGCAGCAATATGTGTCGGACTTTTAGCAGTAACGTCTAATGCCCAGGCATTAATTTTAACCGCTGATACGCTCGTTACAATACCTAGTAATAGCTCATCAAATACTGATAGCGGCAGTAATTTTGCTGGGTCGAATTCGTTTCTTTCGGATGCTAATGGACTTAGTGAGGCTCGTGCCAATGGTAATGATACCGGTTGGATGTATTCAAACTCACGGGGCGATGGTATTTTTACGGCACAAAGCACAATTCAACAATCTGTTGAATTTACGAATACCACCGGTAGTATTCAAAATTACTTTTTTGATTTCACGATTAATTTTGGCAGCTTATCCTCAATAGCTTATATTCCTTTAGCGAATGAGGATTTTACGACAGCGGGTAATGAGGTTTCTATTACACTTAATGGCGCCGAAATATTTAATAGTACAGCTGAATTAACAACAAATACATCGGGAGCAAGCCTGATAACAGACGGGCTGGTACTAGGGAGTTACTCGCCAGGATCAGATTCCTATAATTGGGGGGAATACAGTGACACCTTGAATCTTGGTACCATCGGTATAGGTGAAACATTTACCCTAGAGTACGATATCACCACATTTGCAAGTAGTAATATCCCATATTCTGAATGCGAGGGTTTTGACTATAGCGAAGGTTATGGTGACGCGGAAGGTTATGGTGAGGCTGGTGGTAATGATGGCGATAACGGAGTCTCATTTTGCATAAATAATTTTGTCAAATCACAGTTTGGTGATCCTAATGGCTTTAGTTCAGCACCCATTAACAACAACACGGTAACCAGTTCAGCGGTTGCGGTATCAGAACCAAGCGCCTTATTTTTGCTGGGCGGAGGCCTAGCTGGTTTGGCTTATAGCAGAAGACGCAAACAACGCAATCGTTAAGCTGTAATTTATGTTGATGGAAAAAGGTGCTTATAGCGCCTTTTTTTGTGTTGCCAATATGTCCTCACAGCATAGTATAATTTCTTCAATTTGTTGATTGCGATCAAAGCCATGATAATAATTGGCAAATAATTTTACCTGTTTTTGAAGATCAGTATTTTGCATGGTTGATTTTATAAGGTCGGAGTAATCGGGTGATTTATCCCATGTTGGTACCATATCGCATAAACGTAACCATTTTAGTTTATTTGCCAACATCATTTGCTCTAACTGCATGGGTAGTAAAAGCTGGGGAATGCCCATTAACAGACACGCAGAGGCTACACCATGACCTGCATGGTTAATAACAAGATCCACTTTGCCCATAAGACTGTTCATTTGTACGGGATCATTTGAAAAAACCAGATTATCAGAGGCATGCGTGTTAATCATTTCATTGGAAAGCCCCGCGCAATGTAGCAAAATATTGGCATCTATTTGCCCAATACTGAATAACAATTTATCCAACAATCTATAGTTTTTTTTTGCATAAACAAAAATATTTTGCCTGTTGTTTGCTGGCCATTGTGCTGTTACACCCGTATTGTTACTAAATCTTGGCCCCCAATACGCATCAGCAGGGCGATTGTTATAGTGATCGAGTTCTGGAAATGTGCATAAGAAATTTTCTTCAATGGCAAATAACTCATGCAAATGGGATAGGCCTATTTTTGAATAATGCAGCAATACGGAGTTAATCACCGATAGCACCTGGCTTTCTATCTGTTCTAGAAACCCCGGTGCTGATTTTAACCAAGGCGTTAATGTGGGTAGCGGGTATATCGCTGGAGGAGAAAAAAAACCATTACCGTAATCGGTAGCTGGGATACCCAAGGTACGCGCTGCCAGTAATGCGGTTGGCGAGTGATCAGCAATAATGAGCTCAGTGTTGTTATGGATGAATTTTTTACGCCAATGCTCTACCAATGGTAACAATGTATCTATCGAATCATAACCAAGGCGTTGAATAATATCTGCATAGCTTATCGTCGGCGAGGTATGTTTTTTCGCTGGGCGCGAGAACGGCGCTGCTTCTATTTTTAAAGCATCATGCTTAAAAAAAGCAGCGGCGCTGGCAGTATTGCGCAATAGCGCGTTAACCGTATGTTTGCGCCGAATGAGTCCATCCGCTAGGGCTTGAAAGCCTGCGATATGTCCATAGCCGGCACCAAGTTCCCAACAGAATGTAATATTTGACATAGGCTAAAATACTACACTTTAACAAAATCTAGAGGGTATATATTATAATTATACCTGCGCAGGAAAGAGGTGCAACAATGTTGCAAACACCATTCTTAGTTTCAAGCTTTTTTCTGATAAGTATTGTGTGAATTATGAAGTGTTTGCTAATCTATACCTATCTCTCAAACACCACGGGTATAGAGGGGGCTTAATTAACAATTGAGAGAATATTCTGGAAAATATGAATGAAAAACAAGAAGTGAGAACATGCTATGAATCGATGTGAATGGGCAAATTCAAATCAATTGGAAATTGAGCATCATGATGAAGAATGGGGTGTTCCCGTCCACGACGATAGGCTCCTATTTGAGATGCTAATCCTTGAAGGTGCGCAATCAGGACTCAGCTGGGCAACTATCCTGCAAAAGAGAAATGGATACGTAAAGGCTTTTGATAATTTTGATGCCGTTAAAATATCAAAATATTCAGAAAAGAAAATTGAAAAATTACTTCAAGATCCCAGAATAGTCAGAAACAAATTAAAGGTCAATGCGACTGTTACAAATGCAAATCGGTTTTTAGAGCTGCAAAAAGAATATGGGAGTTTTAATAAATATATTTGGTCTTTCGTAGGTGGAAAACCTATCAATAACAAATGGAAGGCATTATCAGAAGTTCCGGCAAGCTCACTAGAATCAGATGATATGAGTAAAAGCCTAAAGAAAAAGGGTTTCAAATTTATCGGTTCCACTACTTGCTACGCATATATGCAAGCTGTTGGAATGGTTAACGACCATGTTGTTTCGTGTTTCCGTTATTCTGAAGTTATAAAATTACAGAGTAATTCATGATACGTGTTCGAGAATGAAATATTTCAAAAAAAGGAAAATAGGAAATAGGAAATAGGAAATAGGAAAAGCGGAAATAGGGGACAGGGCGGAAACGGAAATAGGGGACAGACCACTATTAATTTGCTAAACACCTAAATTTCAAACGCCATGGGTATATTGTTATCAGGTGTAATTAACCGGTAGTTGAATAATTTTTTCTACCAGCATTTTTATTTCGTTGCCTCTATTGATTACAATGGCAAAATGACAATTGATTCAACGGGGTCGTGTCTTGCCTTTTGATTTCACGATTCTATTGTCTGTTAGATCAAGAGACCAAGGCTTCCAAAGGGATGTGTAGATTATCGTGCAGCTTTTTGATCATTGGGCATGTGAGGTTTCGACGTCCATTTAATATTAACGGAACAGATCGCATCGTAATATTACTCAGCGTGGTAATCGTTGTCAGGATATGCTTTTTAAAGAAAGTGATAATGAATATTCCCTTGTGCAATCATAAATATGTTTAATATATACTGATCGATCTTTACTCATAATGGCCGTGCCTCATCAAGTATCCGATCACGCAAATATTTATTTAAGCCATTATCAGAAATAACATCGACTTTTCGTGAGAGAATTTCAGATAAGTCCTGTTGTAAGCCAGCCATATCCAACAGACTGCGCCCCTTTTCCATAGAAACAAGAATATCGATATCACTTTCTAAGGTTTCTTCTTCTCTGGAAACAGAGCCAAAAACTCTTACATTAAAAGGCGCCTCGCTTAGTTGCCAATAGCGAGTAATTGTTCTCTGTCTTTTCTCTCGATGTTTCGCACACTAGCGGTTTTTTGTGACCGTATGATTGGTTATTTATCCACCTTTAAAGGGTGGTTGGGTCGTTTTCAGCGCATGATTAACTCTATCTTTACAATATAATAAAATTCTAATATACTTATTTGGATTAGCAGATTGGATGATATTTACCAGAGGGTGCATAGAGTGGGAAGTGACGAGAATAGACTGATTCATTATTCAGTGGATAAACCAGGAAGGGTAACCGCAGCTATGCTGGTTTCTACCGTACTGGCCATCATGCTGGCTGTGCTTCCCAGTATTTGGCCTGCGACATTTTCAATGCTGAATCCGTTGGCAGTGGATACCGACCCAGAGAACATGTTGTCTAGCGAGGAACCGGTAAGGGTGTTTCATCAGCAGATGAAGCAGGCATTTTCCTTAAGCGATATGGTCGTGGTCGGGGTGATTAATGATGTGCATCCTGAAGGTGTTTTTAATCCGCAAACCCTTGCTCAGGTATTTGAGTTGACGGAGTTTGCAAAGACCTTGGTGTGGCCAGATCCTAAGCCTATTCCCGGCCAACCTGAATCACTAAAAGGGGTGATTGAAGTTGATATGATCGCGCCATCCCTGCTTGATAGCATCGAACAAGCTGGCCTAGGGTCAGTAAAATTTGATTGGCTAATGCCTGAGCCCCCGGCGACTCAGGAACAAGCTCTCTCGATTCGAGATAAGGCGCAAAAAATTCCTCTACTAAATGGAACCTTGGTGAGTGACGATGGTAAAGCGATTGCGATTTACCTTCCTCTATCAGACAAGCATTACAGCTATCAAGTGAAAGAGGCGTTGGAAGAAAAAATAACAAGCTGGGGCAGTGATCATAATAACCAATTTCATATTACCGGTTTGCCGGTGGCTGAAGCCACCTTTGGCATTGAGATGTTTTATCAAATGGCGATTTCAGCACCCTTGGCGATGTTGCTTATCTTTTTATTACTTTGGTTTTTTTTCAAAAAACTAAGCATTGTTATATCGCCAATGATTGTTGCAATGGTGAGTTCATTGACGACGATGGGTGTGTTCATCGCGACGGGTAATACGATTCATATAATGAGTTCGATGATCCCTATTTTTATAATGCCTATAGCGGTTCTGGACTCGGTACATATTTTGTCTGAATTTTTTGATGAGTATCAAAAAACTCGAGATCGCAAATCGACCTTGATCAAGGTGATGGGGCATTTATTTAAGCCGATGTTATTCACTACCTTAACCACGATGGCAGGTTTTGCTTCGCTTTATTTTACGCCGATACCGCCGGTTCAGGTTTTTGGCTTGTTTGTCGCGTTAGGTGTGTTCCTCGCTTGGTTTTGGACGATTACTTTTATTCCCGCTTTCATTATGTTTATTCCAGAGAAAAAACTAGAAAACTTTGGCTATGTCAGTGGTGATGGTAGCGCGGAGAATAGTTTGTTATCCAGAGTATTAAAAAAAACAGGTCGTTTTAGTTTTCAACAACGAAAATTAATTATTTTGGGAACCTTGGTTATGCTAGTTGTTGCTGTAATGGGTATCAAGAAAATCAATATTAATGATAACCCTACTAAATGGTTTGAAGAGTCTCATCCGATCCGGGTTGCCGATCGTGTGCTTAATGAAAAGTTTGCGGGAACCTATCTGACTTATCTCGCCTTGGAATCGAACGCGGTCGCGGTTTCGCTGGACAACTATGCTACAGGCTTAATGAGAAAAGTGATTGCTGAGCAAAAGATATCGGGTAATGGCGAAGCAGCCCAGCTTGCTGCGATCAATAAAAAAATAGTGAATGCGATTACGCAAAAAGTCAAAGTGAATGTCACGCAGAATGAATTAATCCTATTCTTAGACTCCTATATAGAGATGCAAATAGAGGAAGCAGAATCAGCGGATATGGATGTGTGGGAGCAAGTACAAGCAGTCATCGATGCTGAAAAACAAAAAGTAGAACTTTTTAAAGATCCTGAAATTCTTAATTATATCGAAGGTCTACAGGAATATCTGAAAACTATTTCGGTGGTGGGTAAATCGAACTCTCTGGTGGATATTGTCAAAACAGTTTATCGCGAGTTACACCTGGGAAATATTGAAGATTTTCGCATTCCTGATAATCGAAATGCGGTCGCTCAAACATTAATAAGTTATCAAAATAGTCATAGACCACATGACTTATGGCATTTTGTAACGCCGGATTATCGCAAGGCTAATATTATGTTGCAGTTAAGCAGTGGGGATAATCAAGATATGTTGATTGTGGAGCAGGCGGTTAAAGAATATTTTGAAAATAATCCTCCCCCGGTTGAGTTGTCTTATCGCTGGTTTGGCTTAACGTATATTAACAGTGTTTGGCAGGAGAAAATGGTTGCAGGTATGGCGAACGCTCTGGCTGGAAGTTTTATTGTCGTTTTTATAATGATGAGTTTTCTGTTTCGATCCATGTTATGGGGGCTTCTCTCTATGATTCCGCTAACGATGAGCCTGGGTTTTATTTACGGCGTTATTGGTTTGATCGGCAAGGATTACGATATGCCTGTTGCAGTACTCAGTGCTTTGAGCTTAGGGCTGGCGATTGATTATGCGATTCATTTTCTTTCTCGTTCCCGCCAGTTTTATGCCCTACATGGTAACTGGCCGGATACCTTGAACGCAGTATTTGCCGAACCCGCACGTGCGATTACCCGTAATGCGATTATTGTAGGCGTAGGGTTTTTACCGCTATTAGCTGCGCCGCTGGTACCGTATCAAACCGTTGGGGTGTTAATCGCTTCGATATTGATAAGCGCAGGAATTGCCTCTTTATTGATGCTTCCCGCATTAATAACGATGCTACAAAAATACTTATGGGTATCGTCAAAATGAATAAACATCATTTATATTTGCGTTTTTTTTGCATCCAAGTAGTGCTGAGTTTTTTCTTTATAAGCCCTGTAGTCGCTAAACCCTTGTCAGTGGATGAGATTGTGCAACGTTCTAATCAGGCGGTTTATTACCAAGGTAAAAGCGGTCGCGCACAGATTTCTATGGTGATTACGGATAATCAGGGCCGTGAGAGAAAGCGCAGAATGACGGTGTTACGCAGAGATGCTGCTGACTCTGATGAGGTTGCAGGATTAGCCTATCTAGGTGATCAGAAGTTTTATGTTTATCTGCATCGCCCCGCTGACGTCAGCAAGATGACATTCTTGATATGGAAACATTTGCGGAAAAATGATTCACGCTGGGTTTATCTACCTGCGCTGGATTTAGTAAAACGAATTGCGGCAAGCGATAAGCGTACGAGTTTTGTCGGTTCGGACTTCTTCTATGAAGATATTTCAGGGAGAAATTTGCAAGAAGATAATTTTACCTTAGAAGAAACTACGGATAAGTTGTATGTCATAAAAGGAGTCCCTAAAGACCCAGGTTCAGTAGAGTTTTCGTATTATAGACTCTATATTCATAGGCAGAGTTTTATTCCTATAACTATCGAATATTTCGATAAAAATGATAGAAAGTATCGTATTGCTAAGGCATTGAAGCAGGAGAATATCAGCGGCTTTCCTACAGTGACGAAGGCCAGCATGGAAAATTTATTGACCGGGAGTAAGACGGTAATGCGCTATCGAAAAGTGGAATACAATATTAATCTTGATGATCAGCTTTTTTCAGAGCGTTATTTAAGAAAGCCACCTAAGAAATATCTGCGGTAGTAGGAATCTATGGCGGGTGTTCTTAGATTTTTTCTTCTGTGATCTCCGTGGTTCATTATCAGGATTATTTTATAAAACTAGGGTTTGAAACAAGATGCCATTGAAGTTGTTAATTATTCCTCAAGTTATTAAAGTAATTTTTGTTTGTTTTTTGTTCGGTGTTTTATCTTTGGCAAATGCCGGGGATGTTTTAACCGCCAATACGAATAATATTGAGATTTTCGTTGATTCTGATGAAGAGGATGATTTTGCCGAATTTGCAGAGGATGACTGGACTGATATCGAAATATCCTTGGATTATCGAGGTGGATACTGGCGCAACAAGCAAACCTATCTCACTGACCGACCACTTAATGAGGCTAGGGTGCAATTTGAACTCGATAAAGCGACTGATTATTTGAGTTATTCAATGGCGGCAGATTTTATCTATGATGACGTGACTGCCGCACAAGGTTTGGATCTCGAAAAGGGTAAAGGTTGGCTAGATTTAAGAGGCTTGAATATAAGCTTTACGCCGATTGCTTTTATGGATGTAAAAGTGGGTCGGCAAATTGTTACCTGGGGAACGGGTGATCTTATTTTTATTAATGATTTATTTCCGAAAGACTGGAATTCTTTTTTTATCGGCAGAAAAGAGAACTATTTAAAAGCGCCGTCGGATGCAATAAAAATTGCGTTGTTTAACGACATAATGAATCTTGATCTTGTTTATACCCCGCTTTTTGATGCGGATCGATATATCGATGGGCAGCGTACTTCTTTTTTTAATCCTCAGATAAATCAAATTACCGGGACTAATTCAGGTCTTGTTATTGATCAGCCAGATCAGTTTTTTGAGAGTCAAGAGTTTGCTTTACGTGCCTATCGAAACGTTGCTAATTATGAACTTGCGAGCTACGGCTATTATGGATATTGGAAAAGCCCGACCGGTATTAATTCGCAAAATGCTGAGTTGATATTTCCACGCTTGAGTGTGTTTGGGGCAAGCCTTCGTGGCCCGTTATTAACGGGTATTGCCAATGCGGAGTTTGGCCAATATAGATCTGCAGATGACATAGGGGGCACTAGTCCCTTTATTCCTAATAGTGAATTCCGTGGTTTACTGGGCTATGAGCAGGAAGCGATGCCTGACTTAACCGTGGCAGTTCAATATTATTTTCGAATTAAAAATCAATATGATAATTATTTAAATGCCATAGCCGCAAATATGTTTGCGGAGAATGAAATCCGCCATGAGTTATCCGTGAGATTAACCGGCATGGCATTCAGCCAAAAAATACGATGGACTGTTTTTTCTTTATACGCCCCGCGTGATGAAGATGGCTTTATGCGCAGCTCATTGAACTATCAACAGAATGATCATTGCTCGTATTCGATGGGGGGAATGCTGTTATTTGGTGAAAGCATAAACACCGATAAAGGGCAGTTTCAAAATAATGATAATATTTATATCGCATTGAGATACGCTTATTGATATTTTTCGCTGGACTCGAAAAGCGCAAATTTTTCTTCAGTATTATTATAAAATTTCGAGAACTTCTTACGTGATTTAATAGTCATAGTTCAGTATTTGCCGCATTTTAATAGTTTGCATTCATCGTTAAGCGGTCAACTGCGAAATCTGGGTTTAATCAAGCGAAATAAAAATGAGCATAAAACTTTCCCGCAAGGAACTAAAGTGTTCTGGATGCGAATCAGTCAATTTTATACGTATTAGGCGTAGATTGTGGATGCGTATCGTTCCTAGCAGCAGATTCTATTCATGTGCTATTTGCAACAAAAATATACTGGTTCTCATGGATCGCCAGAAGAGTTCTCATTTCTCTCAATCTTAATATCCGCTTAGTTGAAAACTTAAGCTTGTGTATGTTTTGTGAGTAGTTTATCAAGATTGTTCGCAAAATCTCTGCGATTTGCTTGACTTAGGGCGGGTGGCCCGCCTGTACGTATACCGCTAGATCGCATCGTGTCCATAAAATCTCGCATATTTAGCTTTGCTTTTATGTCGTTCGCTGAATAAAGCTCGCCCCTGGGGTTGAGTGCGAGCGCACCTTTTTCGATGACTTCTGCAGCTAACGGGATATCGCTGGTTATGACCAGGTCACCAGCATTTGCTCTTTTAACTATTTCATTATCCGCCACATCAAAGCCGGATGTTACTCTCAGCATTTTAATGTAAGGCGAGGAGGGTGTTTGTATTGACTGGTTTGCGACCAGGGTTGTTTCAACCTTTGTTCGCTGAGCTGCCTTGAATAATATGTCTTTAATTACAACGGGGCATGCGTCTGCGTCTACCCAAATTTTCATGTTTATGGCCTTTAAGATTCAGAACAAACTTGGTTAATATTACGATTTATTGGCTATTTATTCGGCCTTTAATATATGCCGGATTGTCGTCAACTACTTGATTCCGCTAGGACTTCAAATATTCCGAGGTTTCCGCTAGGATTTCTATTCTCGGACAGCCTCCTAGTGCTCGCCAATTCGCTGTTAGACTCATTGCGTGCGCGTCATGTTTTTTTCAGTGTAACTACTCCGCGTATTTTTGCACAGTTTTTCTGTGAGGATGGAATATGTTTTGATGCTATTTTCGCATGGGGTAGATGACCGAGCGATGGCAAATCATACATGCTTATTAAAATCATTGTTTTATATACCCGTAGCGATTGAGGTGTCTGATGTTTATTAGTGTACTTGAACTTTTTAAAATTGGAGTAGGCCCTTCTAGCTCCCATACGATGGGGCCAATGATAGCGGCAAATCAGTTTGCGCAAAAGATTAAGAAATTCCTAGGGACATCTAGCTTGCTTAATACTCTTTCGGTGCGTTGTATTCTTCGAGGCTCGCTCGCATATACCGGAAAAGGCCATGCAACAGATTTGGCAGTGACCTTGGGTTTAAATGGGTATGAGCCAAAAGCCTTGGTGAATGAAGATGTGAGAGCCTTAAAGCAAAAGCTGGATAATAGCCAAACTCTGCGCTTGAGTGAATTAGGTATTGTGAAGTTTAAAGCAGAACGTGATATTGTTTTTGATCAGGGAAAGCCACTTCCAGAGCATCCAAACGGAATGGTTTTTAATTTGCTGAATGAAGATTGCGATGTAGTATTAAGCGAAACTTATTTTTCAATTGGTGGTGGGTTTGTTGATACCTTAGCAGAAATAAGACAATTGACGACACCTTTAAGTTTGCAAGCATTTACTCCTCCATATGCTTTTGATTCCGCTGATGCGATGCTGAGAATGTCGTCTAATCATCAGTTATCTATTGCGCAGATGAAAAGATGCAACGAAACGGCGTGCTTGCCGGAGGCTGAATTGAATGCGGGCTTGGAGACTATTTGGGATGCAATGCGCCTCTGTGTGGAGAATGGTTTAGGCAATGAGGGCTTATTGCCGGGGGGCTTGAAAATATCTCGGCGCGCTAAATATTTGCATGATCAATTAATAGGCTCGCCGGATGAGGCGACAATGAATGATTGGTTGTGTGCGTATGCGATGGCGGTCAATGAAGAAAATGCGGCTGGATGCATGGTTGTCACCGCGCCGACAAATGGCGCTGCTGGGGTTATACCGGCGGTGTTGTACTATGTTTTACAGCACGAAAATGTGACGCAGCGGCAAATTCCTGAGTTTCTATTAGTGGCTGGCGCTATTGGAGGGATTATTAAACATCGTAGCTCCATTTCCGGTGCCGAACTTGGATGTCAGGGAGAAGTAGGCTCTGCCGCCGCAATGGCGGCAGCGGGGCTTTGTGCTATTCGCGGAGGAACATCGGCGCAAATAGAAAACGCTGCAGAGATCGCTTTAGAGCATCATCTCGGAATGAGCTGTGACCCCGTTGCTGGACTTGTGCAAGTTCCATGTATTGAACGCAATGGTTTTGGTGCGATAAAAGCTTATACAGCCGCTTCGCTTGCACTTAGAGGAACCGGGCAGCATTTTATGCCACTTGATAAATGTATCGCCGCGATGAAGCAAACGGGTTTAGAAATGTCAGTGAAATATAAGGAAACTTCTTTAGGGGGTTTAGCGGTGAGTATTACCGAATGTTAGATTATATAGAACCTGTTTTTCGACCGCCGAGTGAAGCGAATTCATTCATTCTACAAGTTACTAATGGATGTTCATGGAATCGATGTGCTTTTTGTGAGATGTATACCGCGCCGCAGAAAAAATTTAGCGCAAAAAAACAAGCATTAATAGCGCAAGATATTGAAAATTCTGCATTACAGTTTCCGAATACGCGACGGATATTTCTTGCAGATGGTGATGCAATGGTATTGTCTACTCGTCGCTTACTCGCAATTCTTGCGCTGATAAGAAAACGCTTTCCGAATATACAACGAGTATCTTCTTATTGTTTACCGCGCAATGTTAAAGCGAAGTCTGTGAGCGAGTTGCAGGACTTACGTGATGCGGGGCTAAGTCTTGTTTATGTGGGTGCGGAGTCTGGCGATGATGAATTATTGAAAATAATAGATAAAGGGGAAACATTTTTTTCAACGGTTGAGTCCATACAAAAGCTTCACTCCGCCGATATTAAAACCTCGGTAATGGTGCTCAATGGCTTAGGAGGAAAGGAATTTTCGGCACAGCATGCCTTAAATTCAGCACGCTTGGTGAATGAAACCCAGCCGCATTATTTAGCCACTCTGGTCGTGAGTTTCCCGTTAGGAGAGGAGCGGTTTGTAAAACATTTTGCATCTGGTTTTGAAATGCTGGATCAGCAAGGCTTATTTCATGAAATGGAAGTTTTTTTAGAAAATACAAAACTTAATCAAAGTATTTTCCGTAGTGATCATGCTTCAAATTATCTTGTTTTAAAAGGAGTGCTTGGAAAAGACAAACAACGCTTACTGGAGAAACTTCGCATGGCTCAAAAAAATCCAAATAATATAAACTTGCGCGAAGAGTGGCAGCGAGGTTTGTAGCTCCGTATTCTTTGAATGTTTTTCCTTATTCCATCCTGAGTGATTTCCTGGTTGATAACGCCACGGGTATAGAACAACTATTTTTGTGATTTTTCTCAATCAGAACAAACGAATACGAACTAAACTTGAGCGCTAAACCGGGAAGTTATTACATGCCCATCCCTAATGAAGATAAGTGTGTGAAATAAATCTCATTTTTAGCGAAATAAAACCTTTAAAAAATCTCGTCAAGTCCGACACACAAAGTAAGACTAGAAAAATATCACTATTAATGATGGAGAGCATAATGAATAATAAAATTCTTGTAGGATCAGTTTTATCAACAATGCTGTTTTTTTCGATGCCGGTCTCTTCGGATGAATTTTTAAATGGTTTCAAAGCTGCTGAGCAACATGATTATAAAGTAGCTGTCCAAAAGTGGGAGCGGCTTGCTAAGCGGGGCGATCCGAATGCGCAATTTATGCTAGGAATGATGTATCACAGTGGAATCGCCGGAGAGCAAGATGAGGTGGCCGCCGTTAATCTTTATAAAAAAGCGGCTGAAGGTGGAAATCTTGTTGCACAGGAATACCTGGCGATAGCTTATAAAGAAGGCTGGTTCGGTTTAAAAGTCAATAAAAAACAAGCAAAATATTGGGAAAACAAAGTTAGAATGGCTGGAGACTTTCGTTAGCCAGTAGAGGTTGTACACCTTATTGAGTAAATGAAGCGCCCTAGGAGCCTGTCCTAGGGCGTTTTTTGTAATAGGGTTTCTTAAATTTACAAATCATAATCTAAAATTAACGGTGCGTGATCCGAAAAACGTTGTTCTTTGTAAATGCTCGCACTTATAATTTTATCTTTGAGTCCAGGAGTGATGACATGATAGTCAATACGCCATCCCACATTGTTTGCCCACGATTGCCCTCGGTTTGACCACCAGGTGTATTGATGAGCGTCTTGGTTTACGACTCGAAAGCCATCAACAAAACCCATAGGTCCAAACAATTTGTCTAACCACGCACGTTCTTCGGGTAAGCAGCCTGAGTTTTTTTGATTGCTCTTCCAATTTTTTATATCGATTTCTTTGTGTACGATATTCCAGTCACCGCAAATGATGAATTCTCTTTTTTGGCGACGCATTTTTTTCATTCTTTCTTCAAATCTTTCCATGAAGCTGTATTTAATGGTTTGGCGCTCTTCTTTCGCTGAACCGGAAGGTAGGTAGAGAGAGATGATACTGAGTTTGCCAAAGTCCGCTTGAATGAATCGTCCTTCTGCATCCATGTCTTCGAATCCTTTACCCAAGCCCATTGTGACTTTGTCAGGTTTGGTTTTAGAAAAAATAGCGACACCGCTATAACCTTTTTTCTCTGCATCGTGAAAGTAACAATGGTAATTTTCTGGAAAATGCTCACCATTAGAAAGTTGGTTTTCCTGGGCCTTGGTTTCTTGGATGCAAATAACATCTGGCTCAGTATTTTTTATCCACTCAAGAAATCCTTTTTTAGCGGCTGATCGAATACCATTGAGGTTTGCTGAAATGACTTGCATATGTAAACTCTTATTGAATTGCTGTTTGTCAGTTTCTTCTATGATACACCAATTTGATACGGGCTAGAGATCGAATAATGGCCGTTTGTAAAGTTGTTGCATTGCCATCCATCAGTTAAAATACAGTCTTTTTAGATCTGAGTGTGAATCATGCAGAATTATCAAAAAGAATTTATAGAATTTGCATTGCAGATTGGTGTTCTGCGATTTGGCGAGTTTGTCTTAAAATCTGGAAGAATCAGTCCTTACTTTTTTAATAGTGGCTTGTTTAATAGTGGTGATAGCTTAGCCACATTAGGCCTATTCTATGCGCATGCATTGGATTCTTCAAAAATTAAATATGACATGATTTTCGGGCCTGCTTATAAGGGAATTCCTTTAGTCGCTTCTTTGGGAATTGCCTTGTCGACTGAATATCAGAGAGATGTGCCTTATTCTTTTAATCGCAAGGAAGCTAAAGCGCATGGAGAAGGTGGTAGTATTGTCGGTGCGGAACTCAAGGGGAAAGTGTTAATTGTGGATGATGTTATTTCCGCTGGAACATCGGTAAGAGAGTCTATCGAAATCATTGAATTAGCGGGTGCCGTACCCGCTGGAGTTTTAATCGCTTTAGATCGGCAGGAAAAAGGACAAAATGAATTATCTGCTATTCAAGAAATTGAAAATGAATTAGAACTAAAAGTTGCGAGCATTATCCAGTTACAAAGTTTGCTTGGATTCCTGCAAGATAAAACCGACATGGCTCATCATCTTGATTCGGTTCAACAGTATCGTTCACAATATGGTGTGTGAGTTAATCACTTTTTTGCTTGTGCTTGATGGGTTTCTAGAAGGCTGTCCGAGAACAGACTGACCTACTGCGACCAATCTATTTGGGCCAGATTTGCCGATTAAATTCGTTAAATATGCTCAATATTCGCCTCATTTAATCGAAAAATCTGGCTCAAAATGGTTTGCCCTCGCTACGATCACGGTTCTCGGACAGGCGCCAGCGGAATATTAAAAGTTCAATTCTCCCGTCGGACTTTTTTTACTGTGGATTGCTGGCAATAGTTTCAACTGTTGGCGTCGCTTCAGCTACAGGAGCTTCTGTCACAGTTTTCGCTGCTGGAGTTGTTTCTGCCGCAGGAGTTTCTGCCACGGTTTCAGCGGGAGTCGTTTCAGTCGTCGTCGAGCTTACCGCTTCACTCGCATCAACCGTTACCAGTAATGTTGCGGGATGAGAGCTAAATTCTCCATCGTTAACTTGAACTTCAAAAGCTAGAAAAGTTGCACTGTTTGGTGCTACAAATGATGCAGTTGCTGAATCCGCATTTGTGATTTCAACAGCTTCACCAGCGATTTGTTTCCATGTGTAACTTAAGCTGTCGCCATCGGCATCTTTGCTATTACCTGCAGATAATTGGACTTTTTGTCCTGCGGTTGCGGAACCGTTAAGCTCAGCTATTGCTATTGGCGGAGTATTGGTAATTTCAACGGCTATTTGCTTTGAACCCGTTCCACCATTATTACTGCTTACGTCGACATTAAAGAACGCAAATCCCGATTTATTTCCAGTGTTAAAGCTCGCTGTGGCAGTGTCGGCATTACTAAGTTCAACGAGTACACCGCCGATTTGTGTCCATTTAAATGTAAGCCCCTCGTTTGAACTGACATTTGATACCGAGCCTTCTAGTATTGCCGTCTTGTTATGAGCGACTGTTTTTGGGCCGCTTGCATTCACATTTAAGGGGGGAGTTGGCAAAATAGTAATGGTTACGGGAGATTGAGCCGATGAAAGTTTTCCATCACTGACTGCAACATTAAATACGATATCTCCAGCTAGGTTCGGCGCGATGAACGAAGGTTTTGCCGTATTAGCGTCTGTTAATTCAACAGTGTGGCCGCTAACCTGGGTCCAGGTATAGCTGAGTTTATCTCCATCGCTGTCAGTACTTAATGAGGCATCTAGCTGAGTTGTTTTACCCGCTCGCACCGTAATGTCACCACTGGTTTGGGCCACCGGCGCTGCATTTGTGTTGGCAGGGCTTGTTGCCTCATTAGAGCCACCACACGCCGCCAATGTAAGAATACCTCCCACGTAAAGAGCGAGTTGTGTGAGTTTAAATGATTTTTTAGGGCAGTCATTAAGGGTTGCCGTTGTTTGCGTGAATTTCATTATTCCTCCGAAATTTAAAAGTCGCTTTTATATTTAGTATGGTGAGCAAACCATATCATGTTTTTGTGGCAGAAAACACCAAGCGAATAAATTGTTCGTTTAATAAAAGATCAATCGGAGTCCGACAACGATGGTGATAGTTTCGTAAACGATTTTAATGGCTTTATTGCCCTTGGTGATGGCGAGATGCGCGCCAATATATCCTCCAAGCAATGATCCCACAATAAGCACTGGCAGCCAGTCCCAGGCGATTTCGCTCAACAGGCCCAATGTAATTGCTCCGCTAGCGTTCCAAAATAATCCAACCAATACCAAGGTGTAACTTACCGCTGTTTTGTAATCTAAGCCGAACCAGCGTACCAACCAAAGTGTGACGAACAATCCTGTGCCAGATGTAAGAGAGCCGTTAAGAGTGCCAATCGTGAAAAGACTAATGCCGCCAATCATAAAACCCTTCGTCGTTCGGTTAAGCGCCATTGCTGTGGTGCCTAAATCGGGCTTGAAATAGGAGTAAAGTCCTAATGAGATGGTTAAAACACCTAGCGCGGTGCGCGCGATATTATCGGGTATATTGATAATAATATGAGCGCCTAAGAAAACACCAGGCAAGCCCGTTGCAAGAATGAAAAGTGCAAATCTTCTTTCGATTCTTTTTTCTTTGAGATTTCTAAGAGTGGCGCCAATACCTAAAAATACACTTGCGACTTTATGTGTTGCGAGAGCAATGGAAAAAGGTAGCCCAAGAAAAATAATGGCAGGAAGTTGGATAAGCCCGGCACCACCGCCGGCAAAAGCAGACATGATGTTGGCAATTAATGAAACAAAAAAAAGGATGAGCTGATCAATCAGCGGCACAGATATTTTTCCAATATGAGCGATGCACAGTTATGGGTTGATATTATTAGGTGTTGGCATGGGAAGCTGACTAACTTAGTGAATTCTAAAGATCTCAATCCTTATTGAGAAAATACACTTGTTTGTAAGGCGTTCCATTGCTGAGTCCAGTTTTCAGTCGGTTTTTTGGTGAAATTAGTACGTACGTATTGGATCATTCTGCCTTCAACAATCGCGAGCAATAAATTAGCATAAGCATTAATAGGTGTGTCTTCTGCTAGCTCATTGTGCATGATGCCTTCTCTTAGAAATTGCTTTAACTGAGTCTCTAGTCGTTCGTAAAATTGTCCTGCCCGAATACGCAGGCGTTCATTTTCTCCAACGATGGCATCGCCAAGTAGTATGCGAGTAATGCCAGGATTTTTTTCAGAAAATCCTAATAGTAGATGCAGCGTTTTTTCGCATCGCGTGGCGACATTTTTTTCTTCGGCCTGGATTCGGTTGCACAGTGAAAAAACACTTTCCTCGCTGAATTCAATAAGTGCTTCAAACATTTTTGCTTTGCTTGCAAAGTGTCTATATAAGGCTGCTTCTGAAACGCCCACAGCCTTGGCTAGACCTGCGGTCGTTATAGAGGTGCCTGGGTTACGCTCTAATTCCCTAGCGAGTGATTCGAGAATTTGTTGTTTACGAGAAACCTTTTGAGTCGATGGCAATCTCTTTCTCCTAATTTATCGAGCATAAATATGTAGTTCAGCTGACGAACCCTAAGCGTGTATCAGTGTACCAATGCCTTGGTCGGTAAATATTTCTAGCAATACAGCGTGTTCAAGGCGACCGTCTATGATTTGAACATTGGTTACGCCATTGTGTACGGCATCTAAAGCAGATGCTATCTTAGGTAACATGCCGCCATAGATTGTGCCGTCCGCAATTAAACGATCAACATCTTTCGCCGTTAATCCAGTTAACAAGGCATTATTTTTATCTAATAAGCCTGGAATATTAGTCATTAAGATGAGTTTTTCAGCTTGTAATGTTGCTGCAAGTTTTCCTGCGACGAGATCGGCATTGATATTATAAGAGCTGCCGTCTTCTCCAACGCCAATCGGTGCGATAATAGGAATGAAGTCATCTTTAACCAGTTTGTTAATTAGCTCACTATTGATTCGTTCTACTTCGCCAACGTGGCCAAGGTCGATTATCTCAGGTGTAGCTAGTTCCGATGAAGTTCGATGAATGTTCAGTTTCTTAGCACGGATCATGTTTCCATCTTTGCCGGTAAGGCCGACGGCCTTGCCACCTTGTTGATTAACCAGGTTTACGATTTCTTTATTCACTAATCCACCTAAAACCATTTCGACGATGTCCATGGTTTCTGCATCGGTGACACGCATACCTTCAATAAATGTGCTTTCCTTGTCCACGCGTTTTAGCTGATTTTCTATTTGCGGCCCGCCACCATGAACTACAACGGGATTCATTCCGACATGCTTCATTAAAACAATGTCGCGTGCAAACCCGGCTTTAAGTTTTTCATCGACCATTGCATTGCCGCCGTATTTAACGACGATGGTTTGTCCTTGAAAGCGTTGAATATAGGGTAGCGCTTCAATCAGGACAGTCGCGATATTTTTTGCATTAGAAATATTGATAGTCATAAGGTGTTTTCTAAATTACTTTGCATTATGAAAAGTGTGCTCAAATTTTTGCAAGCACTGCTAAAAGGGTAAAGCAAGTTTGTCATCGAGTGAATTAAACAAAGCACGAAATTTTTCTTGAATTTCTACCATTGCTTGTTTGTTATCGCCCTCGAATCGGATAACTAAACAAGGTGTGGTATTCGATGCGCGTACGAGTCCCCAGCCATTCACGAAATCTACCCGTAAGCCATCGATGGTGGTTACTTTGTCATTTGGAAAAGACGCGGCGATTTGCAGTTTTTCCATAAATTTAAAATGCTCGCCTTCCGGCATATGTAACCGTAGTTCAGGTGTATTAATCATATTGGGCAATGAATCGAGAATCTCGTGAGCAGATCTGCCATCTTTGGCAAGAATTTCGAGTAAGCGCGCTCCTGTATATAACGCATCATCAAACCCATACCAACGGTCTTTGAAAAAAATGTGGCCACTCATTTCTCCCGCGAGTGGAGCGCCGGTTTCTTTTAATTTTGCTTTTACCAGTGAGTGCCCGGTTTTCCACATGGTCGCTTTACCGCCGGCTGCAGTGATTGCGGAATCCAGATTACGTGAGCACTTTATGTCATAAATAATCTCGGCACCGGGAATTCGGTGAATAATATCGGTCGCATATAAAATCATTTGGCGGTCAGGCCAGATAATTTCACCTGATGGAGCAATTACACCGAGTCGATCACCATCACCATCAAATGCAAAACCAAGATCGGCTTTTAGTTCTTTAACCTTTGCAATAAGTTCCGCCAGAGTGTCTGGTTGGCTAGGGTCAGGATGATGATTTGGAAAATTACCATCAATTTCACAATACATTTCGGTGACATCACAGCCCATCATTTTATAGAGCTTAGGAGCGAGTTCGCCTGCTACACCATTGCCGCAATCAATAACGATTTTTAGTGGTTTTACAGGTTTGATATCATTGGTGATTCTGCTGAGGTAATTTTCAGCAATGTCTTGCTCTGAATATTGCCCCGTGCCCTGGTTGAAGTCTTGATTGATTATTCTGTTTTTTAAGCCTTGGATGGTATCACCAGAAAGCGTTACCCCTGCCATTACCATCTTTAAGCCGTTGTAGTTTGGAGGGTTATGGCTGCCGGTTAACATGATGCCCGTACCTGTTTCTAATAAAAAGGTAGAGTAATATAGCACCGGAGTAGGTGCTTGGCCGATGTTTATGACATTAATACCGGTAGATAAAAGTCCGTCAATTAGCGCTTGTAATAATCCTGGCCCTGACAAACGTCCGTCCCGTGCGACCGTAACGCAGCTTTGCTTGTGCATTAGTGCTGCACTGCCGAATGCCTGACCAACGGCATATACAATATCCGTAGTGAGTGATTTCTCGACAATGCCTCGAATATCGTAAGCTTTGAAAATGGCATCAGGTATCGTGGTAGGGCGGGAGTAGGTCATATATGTCCTTATTAATGTAGTTATTCGAATAGGAGGGCATTATAAGCTAAAAAAAAATTAAGTGAAGGAGAAAGAATAGACTAACAAAGGGCTAGGGATTTAGTAAGTGTTTACCATGGCGGCGCGTTTTGAGTTTGCCAGACTGTTTTGTTGCATGTTTTTCCATGCCGTTTTGCGTATGAAATACCTGTTTTATTAAGATGTATGGATTATACTTTGCGGAATCTAGTACTTATTGAGGAGTGCCCATCTTCGTGAAACAGATGCTACAAAAATTATTCTCTCCCGTCTTGAACCGGTTCGAATCTGGAGATCAAGTCTATTCATATAAGTCTTCACATCGAACGATATTATTGGTGATGAGCATGTTATTTTGTGGGCTAGCTAGTGCAGTCATTTTAGTCGCGCCAGGTCAGGAGCTAAGTTATTTGATTCCGGTATTTGTTTTTGGGGGTGGGGGCTTGTTGGGCTTGGTTATAGGGTTTCTGGGAAATGATCGAGCAGTAGCAAAAATCTGGGGTTCACGTTGAATGAGTTTATTCTTTCGTTTTATCATCCAAAGATTAACAACTAAGCATTCTCTTCCTAGACCTCAAACGCACGGGTATAGATTCAGAATACAGAGCTAACAAGTCGGTGGTCTTGAATTTAATACAGAAAAAAGTGCAGGCTTGTTATGCGTGCTCAGGTGGTTTTTTATTATTTAATGCCGTCCAGACGACCCAAACCCGCCTTCACCTCGGTCTGATACGGTAAATTCATTAACCATAGCAAATTCAGCTTGAATGATAGGAATAATGACTAATTGCGCGATGCGTTCACCGACCTCAACGGTGAAGTTTTTAGCGCTCCGGTTCCAGCAGGAAACCATGAGCGGACCTTGGTAATCTGAGTCGATGAGTCCGACGAGGTTGCCGAGTACGATGCCGTGTTTATGGCCCAGACCAGAGCGTGGCAAGATAACGGCGGCCATCGATGGGTCTTCAATATGGATGGAAATTCCAGTAGGTAAAAGCTGTGTTTCCCCTGGAACGATTTCAAGAGGTGTGTCTAAACACGCGCGTAGATCTAAACCAGCTGAGCCTGGCGTTGCGTAATGGGGTGGTGGAAATTCAGTGCCTATGCGATCGTCGAGTATTTTAAGCTGGATTTTTTTCATAATATTTTTCGGTAATTAACTCTATTAGTTGTTGGGCAATTTTTGTTTTAGATGTTTTTCTTAATAACGTGTTATTTTCTGTGGTAAAAACATGTATGGAGTTGTTGTCACTATCAAATCCCGTGTTTTGTGTTTGAGCGACTTCGCCTACCCAGTTGGCGGCAATCATGTCGACTGCTTTTGTGCGCAATTTTTCAAGCGCATTTTGTTCCAGGTTTTCTGTTTCGGCGGCAAACCCCACACAAAAAGGCCGATTGAGTCTAGCGGCGACATCTTGCAGAATATCTTTGGTTTTTGTCATCTCTATATTGATAAGTGAGGTGCTTTTTTTAATTTTTTCGCGTGCGGGTGTGGTTGGGCGGTAGTCTGCGACAGCTGCTGCAGAGATGAAAATATCGGTTATAGCGACGTGTTTCATTACCGCATGATGCATGTTTGCGGCGGTGTCTACCTGAATGGTCGTCACGTCAGTGAGCGGTGCTAAGCTTACGGGGCCGCTAATGAGTATGACTTTAGCTCCCGCCGATTTTGCGGCTTCGGCTAATGCATAGCCCATTTTTCCCGAGCTTTTGTTGGAAATGAAGCGCGCGGGGTCTATCGCTTCCTGAGTGGGGCCGGCAGTAATGAGTACGGTTTTTCCTTCAAGTTGGCCGCTGGTAAACATTTGTTCACAAGCCTGTATCAGCTCTGCGGGTTCTAGCATTCGTCCTGGCCCAGTTTCGCCACAGGCTTGTTCACCCTCTGCAGGGCCAGCAAATTGAATTCCTCTTGTTTTTAATAATGATACGTTGCCTTGGGTTGCTGCATTTTTCCACATTTGTTGATTCATTGATGGCGCGAATAATAATTTTCCATTTGCGGCAAGGCATAGTGTGGTTAATAAGTCATCAGCAAGTCCGTGTGCGTGTTGGGCGAGAAAGTTCGCTGTCGCAGGCGCGACTAGGATCAAATCTGCCCAACGAGCGAGATCGATATGCTCCATCGCATGCTCGTTACTGCTAAATAAGTGGGTATAAACAGGCTGGCCGCTTAAGGCTTGAAGACTAAGCGGGGTAACAAACTGCGCCGCGCTTTGGTTCATAACAATCTTGACCTCAGTGCCTGCCTTGACTAGCTGCCTGACGAGTTCAGGACATTTATAAGCTGCAATGCCTGCAGTGATGCCGAGCAATATTTTTTTATGTGTTAATTTTTCCATAAGGAGGATAAGTTTAACCTAGATTCCACCGCTGCACGAGTTGAAGTGCGGGATCTAGGTAATAAATGAGGATAGGGATTAATGGCTATTACGGATTGGCCTGCCGATGAACGACCACGTGAAAAACTACTACAAAAAGGTGCGCCGGCCTTGTCGGATGCGGAGTTGCTCGCCATTTTTCTACGCACGGGGGTGAAAGGAAAAACAGCGGTTGACCTCTCGCGAGACCTGCTTCTAGGTTTTGGAAGCTTACGGAATTTGCTAAAAGCTGATCAATCAGAGTTCTGTGAGGCGAAAGGTTTGGGGCCTGCTAAGTTTGCATTGTTGCAAGCCGTGTTGGAAATGGGGCGGAGACATCTTGATGAGCAATTACAGCGCGGCGATCCTTTAAGTAATCCAGATAATACACGTAACTTTTTGATTTCTAAGTTAAGAGCATACGATCATGAGGTATTTGGGGTTTTGTTTTTAGATAATCGGCATCGGGTTCTTAAGTGGGAAGAGCTTTTCCGTGGAACGATAGATGGGGCGAGTGTTCATCCGCGTGAAGTGGTTAAAATAGCGCTGAAGGAAAATGCAGCGGCTATCATTTTTGCGCATAATCATCCGTCAGGTGTGACCGAGCCAAGTTCTAGCGACAAGCGTCTCACCGAGTTATTGGTTAAAGCGCTAGGCATGGTAGATATTCGAGTACTTGATCATTTTATTGTAGGCGATGGGAAGGGGTATTCTTTTGCCGAGAATGGGCTTATTTAGCCGATGAGACTTCTACAGGCCCTAATATGTCTCACTTCGAGGTGTTTGACCAGAAGATTATTACTCCTTAAGTCGTGCCAGCGACAATAAGTCGCTCGGTAATTTTTCATTTCGCATTGAACCTGCTGCGCGTTTCTGGTATAAAGTGCGCCCTCACGCCCATTAGGCAACAATTGCCCAAGATTAGCGCGAACAAGAATTTGGAGATTTTATCATGTCGAAAGTGTGTCAGGTTACGGGAAAACGTCCTATTACAGGGAATAACGTTTCGCATGCCAATAACAGGACAAAGCGTCGTTTTTTACCGAATTTACATGACCGACGTTTTTGGGTGGAAAGCGAAAACCGTTGGGTTAAATTAAGAGTTACTGCGAATGGTATGCGTACTATTGATAAAAAGGGTATCGATACAGTGCTTACTGATATCCGTGCTCGTGGTGAAAAGGTTTAGAGGAGCAGAATCATGCGTGAAAAAATACGTTTAGTATCGTCAGCAGGTACCGGTCATTTTTATACGACTGACAAAAATAAACGCACCATGCCAGAAAAGATGGAGATTAAGAAATATGACCCCGTTGTCCGCAAGCATGTTGCTTATAAAGAAGCCAAAATTAAATAGTTATTGAGTAGTTGTTATCTTGTTTTTTATCCTAAACCCGCTGTAAAGCGGGTTTTTTTTGATCGGTTGTTTTTGTGTGTGTTGTTTGTAACGATAATGGTTAGTTTGTTGCATGAAAACTGCAGTTTTCCTCTAAAAGCCATGCTTAAAAACCCGCTTACTAATAGATTTAAATATGTTAAATTGTGCCAAATTTTTGGAGATTTCAGATGTTAAGGATAATGGTTTTTCTCGCTACATTCTTGGTGACAGCATCAAGTTTTGCTCAGACTGCGTTGATTAGCTTGAGTGAGAATAGTGCATTGATGCGCTATAGTTTATTGGTCGGTGGGCAGAGCTTTGGTCGCAGTGAGTCAAGTATAGGTCTTGTTTATAATGAAAATGGAGGCTATTTGTTTGATGCTGGTTTTCAAGTTGTTGATGAGGCTGGTTCTCGGTTGCCGAATTTATTGGTGGGCATTGGTGGGAAAATTTACGGTGGAACAATCAGCGATGATCAATTCTCAGCTATTGGTTTAGGTACGCAATTGCGTTATTCCATTCCGGGTATGGAGAGATTGAATATTGGATTTGATGGATATTATGCGCCATCGGTTGTTTCTTGGCTTGATGCTACGAGTATGTGGGAGCTTGCCGGACGGCTGGGTTATGAAGTATTGCCGCAAGCGATAATTTATATCGAGTATCGACAATTTGCAATGACGAAAGAAAGTGTGAATGCTAATAATGAGACCGTTAATCAATCACTGGATATTGATGCCTCAGGACGATTTGGAATACAGGTCGATTTTTAATCGAGTTTAGTATTTTGCTCTTCTATATTGTTTAGTTTCCTAAGTACGGCGATACCTACCTATGAATAATTTCATTATATCAATCGGTTAGATTCTTTTTGGGGTGGTTTTACTTAATTTGATGGTTGTTCTCTGTTTTTACCGAGAATTCAGGTAGAATAACGCCCTTTTTAAATCGGCAGGATTAGCCGGAGTTGCGAGAAATGAGTGATTTCTTGATTTGTTCAACATTCCATGTGGCCGCAAACTCAATGAATTAATTTCCGAGCCGAAAGTTCTCAGATGGCTTTGTCCGTCGAGATGGGTGGAATCGGAGAGGTGGTGTGTAAATATTGTGTGCATTCCCCTTAGACTGGCTTTTTTTAATATAACTTTAGAGTACTAACATGACAGATCTAACACATTATCGAAATATTGGCATATTTGCTCACGTGGATGCCGGCAAAACAACAACAACCGAGCGCATTCTTAAGCTTACTGGAAAAATCCATAAATTAGGTGAAGTGCATGATGGTGCTGCAACTACTGATTTTATGGAGCAAGAGCAAGAGCGTGGGATTACGATCCAGTCAGCTGCAACAACTTGTTTCTGGGATGATCACCGGTTTAATATTATCGATACTCCGGGACATGTTGACTTCACCATTGAAGTCTATCGTTCATTAAAAGTGTTAGATGGTGGTGTGGGGGTGTTTTGTGGTTCAGGCGGTGTGGAGCCACAGTCAGAAACAAACTGGCGTTATGCGAATGACTCCGAAGTAGCACGTATTATTTATATTAATAAAATGGATCGATTGGGTGCGGATTTTTATCGAGTGGTTGAGCAAGTCGAAAAAGTATTGGGTGCACACCCATTGGTTATGACATTGCCAATTGGAGTGGAAGATGATTTCACCGGCGTTGTGGATTTAATGGAAATGAAGGCTTGGGTCTGGGATGATTCCGGCGATCCAATGAATTATGAGACTATTGAGATACCTGCCGAATATAAAGAGAAAGCAGCTGAGTATCGTGAAAAGCTGATTGAAACAGCCGTTGAGCAAGACGATGATTTAATGGAAGCTTATCTAGAAGGCAATACGCCTACCAATGAAGACCTGAAGCGTTGTATTCGTAAAGGAACCATCGCCTTAGATTTCTTCCCAACATACTGTGGTTCATCGTTCAAAAACAAGGGCGTGCAATTAGTGTTGAATGGCGTCGTTGACTACCTGCCTAGTCCTACGGAAGTTAAACCTCAGCCAGAGGTTGATTTGGAAGGTGTTGAAACGGGGGAATTTGCAATAGTGGATGTTAACAAGCCACTTCGTGCGCTTGCTTTTAAAATAATGGATGACCGCTATGGGGCATTGACCTTTATTCGCATTTACTCGGGAAAACTGGCAAAAGGGACTACCATATTAAATACTTTTACAGGTAAAACAGAGCGTATTGGCCGTATCGTAGAAATGCATGCGGATGAGCGTATTGAACTTGATAGCGCGCAAGCAGGTGATATTGTGGCGGTTCTGGGTATGAAGAATGTTCGCACAGGTCATACGCTTTGTGATCCGAAATATCCGGCGACATTGGAGCCTATGGTTTTCCCTGATCCGGTTATTTCAATTGCCATTTCACCGAAAGATAAAGCAGCATCAGAAAAAATGGGTATTGCCATCGGCAAAATGATTCAAGAAGATCCTTCTTTCCGCGTTGAAACTGATGAAGAAAGTGGCGAGACGATTATTAAGGGCATGGGTGAGCTTCATCTTGATATCAAAGTTGATATTTTGAAACGAACTCATGGGGTTGAGGTAAGTGTTGGTAAGCCTCAGGTGGCCTATCGTGAAACGATAACTCAGCGTGTCGAAGATACTTATACGCATAAGAAACAAACAGGTGGTTCAGGTCAATTTGCGAAAATTGATTATGTGGTCGAGCCAGGTGAAGCGGGTAGTGGGTTTAATTTTGAATCAAAAGTGACGGGCGGTAATGTGCCGCGAGAATTCTGGCCAGCAGTTTCAAAAGGTTTTAAAGACAGTATGGATAAAGGGGTGCTTGCGGGTTACCCTTGTTTAGATGTTATGGTAACTCTGTTAGACGGTTCTTATCATGCGGTCGATTCCTCTGCGGTTGCTTATGAAATTGCAGCGAAAGCCGCTTATCGTCGAACCATGCCTAAAGCCGGTGCTCAGTTAATGGAACCCATCATGAAGATTGACGTATTTACTCCCGAAGATCATGTCGGTGATGTGATTGGTGATTTAAATCGTCGTCGTGGTATGATTCAGGGTCAGGAAGCAGGGCCGTCGGGAGTACGTATCAAGGCGGATGCACCCTTGAGTGAAATGTTTGGTTATATCGGTGATCTTCGTACAATGACTTCGGGGCGTGGTCAGTTTTCTATGGAGTTCGCGCATTATATGCCGTGTCCAAAAAATGTGGCTGAAGTGATTATTAAAGAAGCGGAAGAGCGTAATAAAAAATAGCTGGATCTTGTCTGAGAATACCTCTTAGGCTTTTTAGTGGAATGTATGAGCCGAGTAGAAGCGATTTTACTCGGCTTTTTTATGTTTTGGGTTTATCCGAGAGTAGTTTGTAAGCTATTCTTGGGTCGACAAGGTGAATATGTAATGTTTGTTTTTGCTGGGCAAAAGTTCCGGTCCCGAGATTCAATTTTTGAGTTTGAAATAGCTTAGCTTGAAATTTTTGCCCTGCAAATAAAGAGGAAAATATAGGGTGAGCCATTTATGCGCTCTTTCTTTTTTGTGCAAGCGATTCCACGAGGGTTCAGACTATGAAAACTCATTCAGCAAGGTTTAAAGTGGGGCTAATTTTGCTCTTGGGCTTATTATCTGGCTGTGTCGCAGTTCAGCCCTGGGAAAGGGAGTATCTCACCAAGCCTGAAATGTTGTGGACGACCGATAGCATGGAGGCGACACTTGAGGAGCATGTTTATTTTAGCAAGGAAGCTTCTTCTGGGGGAAGTACTAGTGCGGGAGGTGGCTGTGGCTGCAACTAAAAAAAGAACCAATCCCATGCTCGCTGCATTAACCACCAGCGCACTTGCTTTGCCAGGCTTGAATGTGAAAGCCGATTCAGCTCCGGAAGCGGCGAGTGTGGGTTATCGTTTTTATGTTTATCAGGAAGGAGATGCGCCGGTGGATAAGCTTAGCTCAGGTAGCCCAGAGCGTTATTCAATTTATGTAAACCAATTTCAATTGCTTGCTCCGCTTAATGAAAGTGTTTCAATAAACTTCAATTATATTCAAGAAAGCATGAGTGGTGCGTCTCCGGTTGGAACAGAGGCAGGTGATGGTGGTGAAAGTCAGTTAATTATGAGTGCTGCCAGTATTAAAGAGAGTCGCCGCGATGTTTCTTCTACCGTGCGATGGTATGCTGAAAACGGGAATCTAGGCATGAGTGTCGGGGTGTCGAATGAAAATGATTATGATGCGACTTATGGCGGCATTGATGTTGAGCGGCACTTTAATAAAAAAAATACTAGTGTGAAATTAGCCAGCAGCGTTTCATCCGATACGCTTTCCCCTACGGGTCGCGTCGATGAGCAGTCTAAGCAGTTTACGCAGTCCAAACAAAGTGTATCTATGGTTGCAAGTATCACCCAGCTTGTGAGTGCACAAGCGATGCTGCAGACTGGTTTTGGAACGACTCTGTTATCGGGTTATTTAACGGATCCCTATAAAGCGCTGGAAGGCGATGTTAGGCCAGAATCCAAGAACCAATATACATGGTCTGCAGGTGCGCGGATATTTTTCGCAGCGCAGGATGCTGCCATGCATATAGGCTACCGCTATTATACCGATGATTGGAATATTAATTCGCATGCAGTTAAATTGTCTTGGTATCAGAATATTAAGTACGATATCCAATTAATTCCATCATTGCGTTATTATGTTCAGACTGAAGCAGAGTTTTATGATCGCTATTTTACAACTGCGCGAAGTGATGGTTTTTTTTCTACCGATTACCGATTATCATCCTATGGTGCGATTAGTGCGAAATTAAAATATGTGCAAACGCTAAAACGCTTTTCTTATACGGCGACTATTGAGTGGTATGATAGTTCAGCAAGTTATTCTTATCGAAATATTAGTTTTGAATCGCCAGGTTTAGTGAACTACGTGATGTTTACTACAGGTTTGAATTTTAACTTCTAAAATAGCGATGTCTTCTGTTAAAAAAGATTCTCTGCTTAAAGTTTTTTCATTTAAGGCAATGGGGAGTCCCTGCAAAATTCATGTTTACCTTAGTCGTCAGCAAGAACTCCATGTTGCTCAAGCTGCGATTCAATTAGTTCATCAGCTTGAAGCAAAATATTCGCGTTACCAATCAACGAGCATTCTCTCGAAAATGAATAAAGATGGAGAAACAACAGGCTTAGATAATGAAACGATTGCCTTGCTGAATTACGCAGATATTGCCTTTCACAATAGTGATGGGTTATTTGATATCACGACGGGCGTATTGCGTAAAGCATGGAATTTTAAATCGCAATCCATTCCTACGCATGAATTGATAGAAAGTTTGATGCCCTATATCGGTTGGCAAAAAATTATCCGGGAAGGTGCTTCGATAATAATACCCAAAGGTATGCAGATTGATTTCGGGGGTATCGTAAAAGAATATGCTGCTGATGCCGTAGCCAGTTATTTCCTTGCACATAATGTTTGTCATGGCTTGGTGGATCTAGGTGGAGATATTCGAGCCATTGGCCCTCATCCGAGTGGTAAGCCTTGGCAAGTAGGTATTAGAAACCCTTGCACGCCAAAAGCGGCGATCGCAAAAATTGAGCTGAGCAGCGGTGGTGTTGCAACCAGTGGAAATTATGAGCGTTTTATAAGCGTCAATGGTCATCGTTATGGTCATGTATTGAACCCGTTAACCGGTTGGCCGGTGAGTGGGGTTAGTAGTGTAAGTGTGCACGCGGATACTTGTATTGTCGCGGGTACGGCGAGCACGATTGGTTTGCTGAAAGGGCCGAGTGAAGGAAAGCACTGGTTAAATGATCTAGGTGTTGAGTATGTTCTTCAAGAGGAATAGAGGTGATTACAAAGTTCGCAGTAGGTTAATATTAGGATTCGCTGAGGTGATTGAGGAGCGAGGGTTAAATTACTAAGCTCAGAATGCTAGAATTATGCGGTTTTAAAGTTTGTACCGAGGAATGCATGGCTGGTCGCAGTAAGTGGGCGAATATTAAGCATAGGAAAGGCGCGCAAGATGCCAAACGCGGCAAGATATTTACGCGTTTAATTAGAGAGATTGCTATTGCTGAAAAATTAGGCGGCGCTGATTTGGCGGCTTATTTGTTTAACCAGCTTGGAATGATTTCATATGCGATAGGAGCAGCAGATATTTCTGAAGCGGTATTAGCGCGACTAAGCGAACAGTCTCATTGAGTATATTTTAGCATGAGCATTATTCTGGGAATTGATCCTGGTTCCAGAGTCACGGGTTATGGCGTTGTGCGGTCTACACAAGGTGTTTATCAATATATTGCAAGCGGCTGTATTCGTACAGAAGACGCAGACTTTATTCCGCGATTGGCAATTATTTATGCAGGTGTGCAAAATATTCTCGCTACTTTTTCCCCGAACGAAGTGGCGGTTGAACAAGTGTTCGTGAAAAAAAATGTAGTTTCAGCACTTAAGCTTGGGCAAGCTCGTGGTGCGGCATTAGCGGCTTGTGGAGTTAAAAATTTAGTGGTCAGTGAATACCTGCCGACGCAAGTCAAAAAAGCATTAGTCGGGGCTGGGCGTGCAGATAAAGAGCAAATACAGCACATGGTTAAAGCAATATTAAAACTTTCTGAAACGCCTCCGCAAGATGCGGCCGATGCTTTGGCGGTTGCTTTATGTCACGCACAAATGAGTCGGTTTGCTCAGCGGTTGCAAAAAGGGATAGCACAGTAATGATAGGTCGACTTAAAGGTGTGTTGATTGAAAAAAAAGCACCAAAATTATTATTGGATGTGCAAGGCATGGGGTACGAGGTCGAAGCGCCTATGACAAGCTTTTACCAGTTACCGGAGATTGGACATGAGGCTGTTTTATTTACGCACTTGATCGTGCGCGAAGATGCACATTTGCTTTACGGGTTTAGCTCGAAAAGTGAGCGGGCATTGTTTCGAACCTTGATTCGAATTAACGGTGTTGGTGCAAAGTTAGCCTTGACTATATTGTCTGGGATGTCAATAAGAGATCTGACTGCAGTAGTCAATAGTAATGATGTCGCTGCGCTGGTTCGACTTCCCGGTGTAGGGAAAAAAACGGCAGAGCGTTTATTGATTGAGCTGCGTGATAAGTTAAAAGGCTTGACAGAAACAACAGGCGCTGAGGTTTCGCCGACGGATGAAATGGAAGAAATTGCTTCTGATCCGTTGTCCGATGCGGTGAGTGCATTAGTGGCGCTAGGGTATAAAGGAATAGAAGCAAATAAAATGGTTCGTTCTATCAATGTAGAGGGCTTGGGTAGTGAAGAAATTATTCGACATGCTTTACAGACAGCAGCCAAGGTTTCTGCGTGATAGATAATGATCGATTGATTACCACGACTGAGCTTGCGCAAGATGAGGCGGTTGATCGAGCAATAAGACCGAAAAAATTAGCCGAGTATATTGGTCAGCAGGGCGTTAAAACTCAACTCGAAATTTTTATACATGCAGCAAAAAATCGTAGCGAGGCCCTGGATCATGTTTTACTTTATGGGCCACCCGGTTTAGGCAAGACAACCTTGGCAAATATTGTTGCGTCTGAAATGGATGTGAAAATCAGGCATACTTCAGGGCCTGCATTGGAGCGTCCGGGTGATTTGGCGGCATTGTTAACAAATTTAGAATCGCATGATGTTTTATTCATCGATGAAATACATCGCTTAGGTACGGTGGTAGAAGAAGTGCTTTATCCGGCGATGGAGGATTATCAAATTGATATAATGATTGGTGAGGGGCCAGCTGCGCGGTCAATTAAATTGGATTTGCCGCCTTTTACTTTGGTGGGGGCTACGACCCGCGCTGGTTTGTTGACGTCACCTTTACGTGATCGCTTTGGTATCGTGCAACGCTTGGAGTTTTACAATGCCAAGGACTTAATGACGATATTATTACGTTCGGCGAGTATACTGGGCGTAGAGTTGAACTCAGAGGGGGCAAAAGAAATAGCGCGGAGATCTAGAGGCACGCCCAGGATTGCGAATCGATTGTTACGACGGGTTCGTGATTATGCGGAGGTTAAAAGCGATGGAAAAATTTCTGCCCAGTTAGCGGATGATGCTTTGCGCATGTTGGATATTGATAGTGAAGGGTTTGATGTTATGGATCGCGCTTTGTTAAAAGCAATGATTGAAAAATTTAACGGCGGCCCTGTGGGTTTGGATAACATTGCCGCAGCTATCGGTGAAGAGCGTGGAACCATTGAAGATGTGCTTGAGCCTTATCTTATTCAGGGAGGGTTTATGATGCGAACGCCACGTGGCCGAGTTGCGACTGAATCGGCTTATCATCATTTTGGGTATAAAAAAATGATGTAACAACTCAGCGTATTCATCCTTTGCTCCGTATCTGCGTTATTTTCGTACTCAATCGGTTACATATTTCTATATGCGCCCTCTTTCCGTATGAAAATACCTTGATCTGAAGCAAAATCGAAACATGCGGAGTTGTTACATAGGGTTAAGGATGAAACGAATTTTGCGGTAATTGAATTGTCTCAGGTTGGTGACAAATAATATTCGCATCGAACGTTGCATGGCAGTAGTTTTTGGTGCAATGTTACCGCGGTAGAGTGCGCTTCCAAAACTGGAAGCTTTTATAGGGATTTCATCGTTGTCTGTGTTGCGGTTAGGGCAAAACGGTTGGGAATAGAATGCATTCCTCAATGTTTTGCTTTTCAAGGTTGAATAACGCTGCGCAACGACTTTGATTAAGGAGTAATGAGTGAACACTGATTTATCTATAATTCATTTAGTCTTAAGCGCATCACTTGTTGTGCAACTGGTTATGCTCGTGTTAGTGGTTGCATCGGTGATATCTTGGACGGTCATTATTGGCAAGTTTCGATTGCTTAAAAGAGCTAAGGATAATGCCGATAATTTTGAATCTGAGTTTTGGTCAACCTCGGACTTAAGTGCCTTTTATAGTAAATCTTCCAGAATTCAAAAAAAGGTCGGAGAAAATGCGTTAGAGTCGGTATTTGAAGCG
>Ga0256830_1000192_pt1 | contig 54653 bp, 55 predicted proteins | sample 128326metaG_FD_190537 | JGI IMG/M metagenome (GOLD analysis project Ga0256830, IMG submission 190537) | Hydrothermal vent microbial communities from Lau Basin, Pacific Ocean - 128-326 | ecosystem: Environmental > Aquatic > Marine > Hydrothermal vents | place: Pacific Ocean: Lau Basin | collected... | reverse complement strand
GATAACGTACAGTATATTTCGCACAATTGGAGCCATGGTGACCTCGAATCCGGTAAAGTTTGTGAAAAGAATCCAACCCGGTGGTGTTATAGTCTTCCAAAAGGGGGCGATTAGCCTGACTATTATGCCTGTTCGTAAATGACGTTGGTGTCAGTACCGTTTGAAGAAGCCCCACCGCCTACAGGCCGCACATTCCCCCCCCTCCCGAAAGAGAGAGGGGGAGGGGCCGGGGCTTCACAAGTGCTTCAAGTCGTCTTCCTTCTCGATCTCGCCGCGGAACTTCTTCTCAAGGTATTCCTTCGCAACGTCCTTGCCGCCGAGGCCGAAGGCTATCGAGAGGGCGAGCACGATTCCACCAAAGACTATCGTGAACGCCGCGATCACCGTGTCGCGTCCTATGCCGAGCTGTTCGAGTGCCATCGTGAACGACAGCAGGAAGACGATGGTCTTGACCGTCTTGCTCAGCAGTCCCGAAAACTTCATCCCGGAGTTCACGGCGGCTATCAGCGTCGCCCTCCCGGCGAAGTTGCTGAGGATGTAACCGACCACGATCAGCAGCACCGAGACGAAGACGTTGGGAAGGTAGAGGAAGAATTTCTCGAGGAGGTCCTCTATCGCGGGAATCTTCAGCGTGTACAGGGCCATTATGAAGAAGACGATCACGACGAACCAGTAGGATATCTGGCTCAAGAGTCTTGTAGGCGTCGTTCTTATGCCGCCTTTCTCGAGTACCGGGGTTATGCCCATCCGCTGGCAGAAACGGTCCGTGTTGAATACCTCGAGCAACTTCTGTATCACGCTCTTGATGACCCAGCCCGAGAGGAAACCGAGCACGAATATGACCATGGAGCTCAGAAGGTTAGGCAGGAACTCTATGAGCTTCTGGAAACAGTCCTTCATCGGCGAGGTCACGATTTTATCGAATAAATTCTCCATAAAAGACCCTCCTTGAATTAGTCGGTGCTTTTTATGCTTTCGCCCCTCTCTTTATCTCTCCTCCTCTTCCTCCTCTTCAAACCATTTCCCGATCAGGTAGGGTTTCTCCTTTTCAAAGGCGAGACAGAGCTCTTCGAGCCTCTGCTCCACCTCTGAAGCCGTGCTCTCCCACGTCTCTATCACAAAGGATGCCACCTTGCCGAGATACAGGGGGGTCAGGGACTTTATTATGTGCTCTCGGCTCATCAGCTTCCTGTGACACGCCACTGCGAAGTTGTAGACTATCTCCACCCATACGTTGTCGGGAATGGAGAACTTATCCTTCGGCTTTTCCCCAACGGTAGCAAGAAACCACATCAGCTCGCCGGGCAGAAACGATTCGTACATTACGGATAGTTCCTTGACGCCCAGCCTGAACTTCTCTATCATGCCGTCGAGGTTGACGTTGATGGGTTCGAGCCCGACCGAATAGACGAAACCGAAGGTGGGTACGGCCTTGGACCCTTCTATCTCCCTCCAGACGTCGGCATACTCTTCCATGAGATTGAAGACAGACGAGACCACCTGATGGAGCATCGCGCTGAGGTCCGAGCCCGGTTCCTTCGGGTCGTGAATCTTGGCGCCGAGGAAGGCCTGGCAGACCTTGAATGCGTTTGCTACGGCGGTGGTGGTCATCCATATGTCGATGCCGAAGCGGGCGACGTCGGTCTCCCAGACGTTCTTCGAGAGATAGAAGGATGCAAGCCTGCCCGAGAGGCCGAAGTCGCCTCCTATGGGCTGACGTATCCTGTGTCCGTACAGCGCCCTCGTCATCGGGTAGACTATTGTGTTGGTTATGGTGCCGTCGTACTTGTGCCTGTGGTAGTACGGCGCGACGTAGTCATAGCCCGCGTTGAGGACGGGGCTTACGAGGAGTTCTATCCACTCGGGGGTTATGCTCCTGAGGTCCGAGTCAACGACCGCGCATGCCTTCACGTTCAGGCTCTTTGCGATCTCGAAGATGGTCCTGAACGCGCTCCCCTTGCCCGGGATACCGTGGTAGGGTGTAATGATCTTGTGGAGGTTTCCCACCCTGTGATGGAGCAGTATGGAGTCGAAATCGACGGTGGTCTCCCTCACTACGTCCATTGTCCCATCGGTCGATCCCCCGTCGGAGTTGACGAGTACGGACTTCGAGTCCGGAAAGTATTTTGACAAGCCGGCCTGCACTGCCCTCACAACGTGTCCTATGGTCCTGGCGTTGTTGTAGCTCGGGATGCCGACGACTATGTCTGCATCTCCGAGTTCACGGATCTTCTCCTGTACTTCTTTTCTCAGGGCGATCGTGTTTTCAGGCATATCTGCGATACGGGTCAGGGTGCGGCTTCATGAGTAAGGCGTATGTGCAAGCATTGCAGATCCTCCAGCACCTGCATTCGTGCCATACGGCGGCCTCTGCCGTACTTTCCAGGCCGGTGCGTTCCTCTGTTTCTTGCCGCGGACTCGAACGGGCGCCCCCCGGCAAGTGTTGACTAAGCAAGCGGAATAATGGTTAAATTATTACTGTATTACCGACATTATATCATTCGTGCATACTATGTTACAACCTCGGCAGGATTCACGGAGGTCAGCATGAACCGGGTTCCCATGACGGCGGAAGGTTACAGGAAGCTGAAGGAAGAGCTCGACCACCTTCTAAGGGTCGAGAGGCCGAAGAACATAAGGGATATCGAAGAGGCGAGGGCTCACGGCGACCTGAGCGAGAACGCCGAGTATCACGCCGCCAAGGAGAGGCAGTCCTTCATTGAGGGCCGCATCAGGGAGCTGCAGGCAAAGACCGCTATGGCCCAGGTCATCGACACCTCGAAGATCAAGGGCAACAAGGTCGCCTTCGGCGCGAAGGTGAAGGTATACGACCTTGCGACTGACGAAGAGAAGGAGTTCCGCCTCGTCGGTCCGGACGAGGCCGATGTCAACAACGGCAGGATATCGATCACCTCGCCTGTGGGCAGGGCACTGATGAGCAAGGAGGTCGGCGATACGGTCGTTGTTAATGCACCGGCGAAAACCATAGAGTATGAGATCATAGAGATCAGTTTTGAGTAGATTCTTCCAGGCAGAGGTTACTGGGAACATACTCCTGTCACAGACCCACAACATCCTCAGGATCACCCCGCTCAAGCCCCACCCGTCGCCGTCTCCAGGCCAGTTCTATCTCTTGAGGGTCTCTGAAACGATGGACCCGCTCCTGAGGAGGCCCTTGAGCATACTGAGGTGGGACGAAAGCAGCCTCGAGTTCCTCATAAGGCTGAAAGGCCGCGGGACCCTGCTTCTGAGGAACATGCCGCCGGGCGGCTGCATAGACCTCCTTGGTCCCCTCGGAAACGGCTATCCTTCTGCCGGGGATGGCGAGACCCCGATCCTCGTCGCCGGCGGTGTCGGGATTGCGTCCGTATATCCGCTCATAGGGCGTCTCGGCACCGACTCCATCCTCTTCTACGGCGCAGCCAGTTCCGGAGACCTCTGTCTCCTCGACGACATAAGGGCTGTTACCTCGAACCTCTACCTGAGCACGGACGACGGCAGCATGGGCTCGAGGGGCAACGCGGTCGAGCGCTTGGCGGCGTTCCTTGACGAGACGTCCGTGCCGAAGCCGGTCGTGTATGCCTGCGGTCCCGAGGGGATGACCTCGGCCCTCCTCAGGATGCTGAGAGAGCGTGGCATACCCGGATATGTATCTCTCGAGGAGAGGATGGCATGCGGTGTCGGGGCCTGTCTCGGGTGTGTCGTGGAGACATCGGGCGGGTACAGGAGGGTGTGCAAGGAGGGGCCGGTCTTCAAAGCAAGGGAGTTGGGCTTTTGAACCTCTCGGTCGAGATAGGCGGGCTCAGGCTGAAGAACCCGGTCCTGACGGCGTCGGGAACGTTCGGATACGGAGAGGAGTATGCCGAGTTCGTCGACCTCTCGGCCCTCGGTGCGATAGTGACGAAGGGGCTGTCACTGACGCCGAGGAAGGGAAACCCGCCCCCCCGCATCGTCGAAACCCCGGCAGGAATGCTCAATGCCATAGGTCTTCAGAACATAGGCGTCGAGAGGTTCATAGAGGAGAAACTGCCGTTCCTGAAGCAGTTCGACGTGCCGGTGATAGCCAACTTCTTCGGTGACTCGATCGACGAGTTCGTTGGCGCAGCCGAGAGGCTCAGCCGTGCAGCCGGCATAGCAGGATTAGAGATGAACATATCCTGCCCCAACAAGCAGGCAGGCTGGCTCGTCTTCGGCACCGACCCTCGGGTGACCTTCGAGGTCGTGAGCGCCGTCAGGAAGGTGACGGACCTTCCCCTCATAGTCAAACTCTCGCCCAATGTCACGGACATTGCACTCATGGCAAGGGCTGCAGAGGACGCAGGTGCCGACGCCGTCTCACTGATAAACACCGTCACGGGGATGGCGATCGACATTAAGACGCGCAGGCCCAAGCTTGCAAACATCACGGGAGGACTGTCGGGTCCCGCCATCAGGCCGATCGGCGTGAGGATGGTCTGGGAGGTCTTCAGGGCGGTCGGAGTTCCCGTCATTGGTTCAGGTGGAATCATGAACGGAGAGGACGCAATCGAGTATATGCTCGCCGGCGCCTCAGCAGTGGCTGTCGGTACTGCGAACTTCGTGACTCCGACCGCAACGACCGACATAATAGCCGGTATAAGGGATTATATGACCGCCAACGGGATCAGGGATATTTCGAGCATTAAAGGAGGCTTGTTATGGCAACGAGAAGACCTGTGATCACCTTGACAACGGATTTCGGCACAAGGGACCCCTTCGTCGGACAGATGAAGGGCGTGATCCTCAACACAAATCCGGACGTTGAGCTCGTGGATATAACGCATGACATCTCTCCACACAACATCAGGGAAGGCGCCGTCCTCACGGGCATGAGCTACGAATACTTCCCTCCAAGAACGATCCACCTCGCGGTCGTTGACCCTGGTGTCGGCTCAGGCAGAAGACCCATAATAGTGGCCACGCAGAACCACTACTTCGTCGGTCCCGACAACGGTCTCTTCTCGATGATATACATGAAGGAGAGGGACTCCTTCCGCGTTATCCACATAACCTCCGACCACTACTTCCTGAACAAGGACTCGACGACTTTTCACGGCAGGGACATCTTCGCCCCCGTGGCTGCGTGGCTTGCAAAGGGTATCCCAGTTGATCACTTCGGCACATTGATAGAGGACTTCATGAACATTCACCTGCCCGAGCCGACGGCACCGTCAAGGAACACCATAGAGGGCGAGGTCATATACATCGACCGTTTCGGAAACGCCATAACCAACGTATCATCAGACCTCCTCAACGATGCCGTCAACGGCGGCAGGATGAAGGTGGTGTTGAAGGGCAGGATGGTTCCGCTCAGGAGCTGCTATGCTGACGTGGACGACAAGGGTCTGTACTGCCTCATCAACAGCTTCGGCCTGCTCGAGTTCTTCATCTGCAGGGGGAGCGCTGCGGAGAGCTTCGGTATCAGGATCGGCGACACCGTGGGGATAATAAAGGGTTAGATCGATGCACTCTTTACGGGGCCGAGGACCGCAAGGGCGAACTTCCCGTCCGAGAAGAGCCTGTCGGCGAGGCCTCTCACCTCTGAGAGCCGGACCCGGTCGATCGCCCTTATGATGTCGGATGGAGAGATGTACTTCCCGTAATATATCTCCTGGCGGGCGAGGTTGTTCATCCTCCCGGATGTGGACTCGAGCGCGAGGACCATGTTTCCCTTGAGCTGTTTCTTAGCCCTTGTCAGCTCGTCCTCGGTGAGGGTGTCCTTCAGGTTGACGAGTTCGTCCCTCACCAGATCGATAACCTGGCGGTATTTCTTCCTGCCCGTCCCGGCGTACACGCTGAAGAGCCCGGAGTCGTGGTAGGCCGATATGTAGGAGTAGACCGAGTAGGCGAGTCCGCGCTCTTCCCTGATCTGCTGGAACAGCCTCGAGCTTACGCCGGCTCCCACGACCGTGTTCATCAGGAGCATGGCATAGCGCTCGGGGCTTCCCTGGGCTATGCCCTCCGTGCCGATGCAGAGATGCACCTCGGCGCAGTCTTTCTGTACCACCTTTGTGCCGTGATGAAACGTCGGCCTCGTGAGTGCGGGGGTGTCTGAGGAGCGGCTCACAGAGCCGATGTGGCTGTTGAGCGTGCCGAGGACCTCTTCATGCTCGATGTTGCCGGCTGATGAGATGACGATGTTGTCCACGGTGTAGTACCTTCTTATGTGTTCGAGCAGCGATTTCCTGGTGAACGACCTTACGGTCTTCCGGGTGCCGAGGATACCGAGTCCGAGTCCCGTCCTGTTCCAGGCGTACTCGCTGAAGAGGTCGTGTATGTAGTCGTCCGGGGTGTCCTCGACCATCTTTATCTCTTCGATCACGATGCCCTTCTCCTTCTCGATCTCCTCCTCCGGAATCCTCGGGTTGAGAAAGACGTCCATGAGCAGCTCGATCCCCTTGGCGATATAGTCGTCGAGCAGTTTTATGTAGAATGTCGTCGTCTCCTTGGACGTGTAGGCGTTCAGGTCGCCGCCGAGGGAATCTATCTCGACAGCTATCTCCTTCTGTGAACGGCGCGAGGTGCCTTTGAAGAACATGTGTTCGAGGAAGTGGGATATCCCGTTGGTCTGACGGGTCTCGTATCTCGATCCCACCTTCACCCAGATGCCGAGGCACACCGAACGCACGCCCCGTATGCGCTCCATGAGCACCGGTATTCCGTTGTCGAGGTAATCCCTTCTGAACATCTTTCAGACTCCTGAATATCCGGTTCCGTCACCTGTCCGGGGCACATGCAGACAGGGGTGGGGTAGGGGGCTGATTCCCAAGACATGATGTATAGAGGGAGGCGCTTTATAAGCCTGCAGGGCCGTGCTTCGAGCGAGCCCGCATGAGGTGCCGTGTCATCTCTTCGCCTTTCTCCTCGCCTCTTCCCGGAGCGCCTCTTTCCTGCTCAGTTTGAGCCTTCCCATTTCGTCGATCTCGACGACCTTGACGGGCACTTCATCACCGTAATTGATCACGTCCGTAACCTTTCCGACCCGCTCCTCGGCAATCTGGGAGATGTGCAGCAGCCCTTCCACGCCGGGCAGTACTTCTATGAATGCACCGAAGTCAACGATCTTCTTGACCTTCCCCCGATATATCTTGCCGACCTCCACCTCCTGGACTATCCCCTCGATGATCTCTTTCGCCTTCATGGCGGAAGCCTCGTCAGCGGAAGCGATATTGACGATGCCGTTGTCGTTTATGTCGATCTTGACGCCTGTCTGTTCGGTTATGCCCCTGATCACCTTTCCGCCTACACCGATGACGTCCCTGATCTTCTCCGGCTTGATCTGGATGGTGTATATCCTCGGTGCGTTCGGGGCGAGGTTCTTCCGCGGTGCTGGCAGGGTCTCTCTCATCTTGTCCAGTATGTGGAACCGTCCCCTTTTCGCCTGGTCGAGGGCGGCCTCCATTATCTGCCTCGTTATCCCGCTTATCTTCACGTCCATCTGGAATGCGGTTACACCCTTCCTCGTGCCGGTGACCTTGAAGTCCATGTCTCCAAGGTGATCCTCGAGCCCGAGAATGTCGGAGAGTATGACGGTCTTGTCGCTCTCGTGTATCAGGCCCATAGCAATTCCTGCGACAGGGGTCTCTATCGGCACTCCGGCATCCATCAGGGCCAGCGTGGCACCGCAGACGGTCGCCATCGAGGAGGAGCCGTTCGATTCGAGGATGTCGGAAACCACGCGTATTGTGTACGGGAACTTCTCCTTCGACGGGATCACCGGCTTCAGTGCCTTTTCCGCAAGAGCGCCGTGGCCTATCTCGCGCCTGCCGGTGAAGCCGAGCCTCCTGACCTCGCCGACACTGAAGGGAGGAAAGTTGTAGTGCAGCATGAATGACTTGAACGTTTCTCCCTCAAGGGCGTCTATCCTCTGCTCATCCGCAGCCGTTCCGAGGGTTACCGCCACGAGGGCCTGGGTCTCTCCCCTCACGAAGAGGGCGGAACCGTGCACCTTGGGCAGGAACCCGACCTTGCTGTATATGTGCCTTATGTCCTCGGGCCTCCTTCCGTCGGCCCTGATGCCTTCGTCTATGATCATCCTCCTGACGAGGTCCTTTTCGATGTCGTGGAATATCCCGGATATCTCCTTGGCCCGCTCCTCTTCTTCAGAGGCGAACCTCTCGATGGCCTCTTCGAGCAGGAGGTCGAGCGCTTCCTGTCTCTTCATCTTCGATGGTATCCTGACGGCCTCCTTCATCCTGTCGAGCACGAGTGCCTTCACGTCTTCCTTGAGCTTTTCGTCGATCTCGGTCGGGCTGATCGGCCTCTTGGGCTTGCCGCATGCCTCTGCAAGCCTTCTCTGCATGGCGTTTATCTTCTTTATCTCGTCGTGAGCTGCGCCTATCGCCTCGAGCACGACATCCTCGGACACCTCGGTGGCGCTGCCTTCCACCATCATGACCGCGTCGTCCGTCCCGGCGACGACGAAGTTGAGCTCCATCTTCTCGGTCTCTTCGAGCGAGGGACAGAGTACGAACTCTCCGTCTATCCGGCCGATGCGCACGGCCGACACCGGTCCGTTGAATGGTATGTCCGATATCATCAGCGCTGTGGATACACCGATTATACCGAGGATGTCCGATACGTTTTCGTCCCCGAACGAGATGACCGAGGCTATGCCCTGGGTCTCAGAGCGGAATCCATCGGGGAAGAGCGGCCTGATCGGCCTGTCTATCAGGCGGGATGCAAGAACTTCCTTCTCTGACGGCTTGCCTTCCCTCTTGAAGAAGCCCCCCGGAATCTTGCCTGCAGCATAGGCCTTCTCCTGGTAGTCTATGGTCAAGGGAAAGAAGTCTATGTCCTTTCTCTCCCTCTTTGCAGCCACTGCCGTGGCGAGCACCACGGTGTCGCCGTAGCTTATCAGCGCCGAGCCGTCTGACTGTTTTGCAAGCTCCCCCGTCTCTATTACCAGCTGGTGTTCCCTGATCTCGTGTTTTTCCCTGTATGGAGCGGTCTCTGCACAATACTGTGGAGCATCGATTTCTGACATGTAAGTTGTCACCTCTACTTTCTTAATCCTAAGCGCTCAATGAGCTTCTCGTACCGCTGTCTGTCCCGGGCCTTCAGGTAATCAAGGAGTTTCCTCCTCTGGGAGACCAGTTTCAGCAACCCCCTCCTCGAGTGATGGTCTTTTTTGTGGACCTTGAAGTGTTCCGTGAGATAGGTTATCCGTTCCGTCAACAGGGCCACCTGTACCTCGGGTGAGCCCGTGTCTTTCGCATGTACCTTGAATGCCTCGATGATGCCGTTCTTTCTCTCTTTCGTGAGAGGCACTGTATCACCCCTTTCTTTGAGTTGTACGGGCCGCACGAAACCGCGCCACGCCGGCTCTGCTCTCAACGGTGTGACGGCAAGGGGTTTCGCACGGCCTCTTTATCACTATGGTCTGAAGGTTTCAGTTCAGATTCACTGCCCTGAAGCAGTACACCATAAAGGATACCATAGCGGTCGTCGAGATGTAAAGGAGGCGCAAGAGAGCCGTAACGCTCTTTTTTTCCCGCGTGCAACCGTCATCCGGCCTGGGGGTCCGGCACCCTGTTCTTTACGAGCTCATCTACGACCGAGGGATCGGCAAGAGTCGATATGTCGCCGAGGTCTTCGGTCTCACCGCCGGCGATCTTCCTGAGTATCCTCCGCATTATCTTGCCGCTTCGGGTCTTGGGCAGTCCCGGGGCGAACTGCATCTTGTCCGGCTTTGCTATCGGGCCGATCAGTTTTCTCACGTGGTTCTTCAGTTCCTCCTCGAGAGATCCGCCTGGCTCGACGCCCTCCTGTAGCACGACGTAGGCGTATATCCCCTCGCCCTTTATCTCGTGGGGGTAGCCGACCACTGCAGCCTCCGCCACCTTCTCGTGGCTTACAAGTGCCGACTCCACCTCTGCGGTTCCGATCCTGTGGCCCGAGACGTTCAGGACATCGTCTATCCTTCCCATGAGCCAGAAGTCGCCGTCCTCGTCCACCCTTGCGCCGTCGCCCGTGAAATATCTGCCCGGGAACCTGCTGAAGTAGACCTCCTTGAATCTCTTCCCGTCGACGTCGCCGAACATGCCCCTGAGCATGCCTGGCCAGGGTTTCTCGATGACGAGGTATCCACCCTCGTTCACCTCTGCAGGGGTGCCGTCCTCCTTGAGTATTTTCGGCACCACCCCGGGGAACGGCCTGTTCGCAGAGCCAGGCTTCAGGGTCATGGCGCCGGGCAACGGGGTGATCAGTATGCCGCCGGTCTCCGTCTGCCACCAGGTGTCAACGATCGGGAGCCTCTTCTTTCCGACATGGGTGTAGTACCACATCCAAGCCTCGGGGTTTATCGGCTCGCCGACGGTGCCGAGGAGTCGGAGGCTCGATAGGTCGTACTTGTAGACCCACTCTTCGCCCTCCCTCATGAGCGCCCTTATGACCGTGGGGGCGGTGTAGAGTATGTTCACCTGGTGCTTGTCCACGATGTCCCAGAACCTGCCTGGGTCGGGATAGTTCGGGACGCCCTCGAACATCAACGATGTGGCTCCTGCCGAGAGGGGACCGTAGACGATGTAGCTGTGGCCGGTTATCCATCCTATGTCGGCCGTGCAGAAATGGATGTCTTCGTCGTGATAGTCGAATATCCACTTGAATGTGAGGTTTGTATAGAGGAGGTAGCCGCCGGTCGTATGGAGGACACCCTTCGGTTTCCCGGTGGATCCGGAGGTGTAGAGTATGAAGAGTGGGTCCTCGGCGTCCATCTCTTCGGGCTCGCAGTAGTTGGCGATGTCTCCGGCGGTCATCTCTTCATGCCACCAGAAGTCCCTGCCGGGCTTCATCCCGACATCGCCGGACGACCTCCTGACGACGATCGTCTTCTCCACGGTCGGACACTCGAGGAGGGCCTCATCGGCGTTCGCCTTGAGCGGGACCTTCCTGCCGCCCCTTATGCCTTCGTCAGCGGTGATGACGAGTTTCGCCTTGCAGTCGTTTATCCTGTCCCTCAGGGACTTCGACGAGAAACCTCCGAACACTATGCTGTGAATGGCCCCGATCCGCGCACAGGCGAGCATGGCAATCGCGAGCTCGGGGATCATGGAGAGGTATATGGTGACCCTGTCGCCCCTGCCCACGCCGTGCTTCTTCAGGACATTGGCGAACCTGTTGACTTCGTGATGGAGCTGCTGGTACGTGTAGGTCCTGTAACGGCCATCGTCAGACTCCCACACGATTGCGGCCTTGTTCCTCAGGGGGGTCTTGACGTGTCTGTCCAGACAGTTGTACGACGCATTCAGCCTTCCGCCCGAGAACCATCTGACATGAGGCTTCTCAAAGTCGTACTCGAGCACCTTGTCCCACTTCCTGAACCAGGAGATGCTCTTCTCCGCCATCTCCGCCCAGAAGCCTTCGGGGTCTTCCACTGAACGGCGGTAGAGCTCCTCGTACTCGGCCATGCTCTTGATGTGGGCCCTGCGAGAGAATTCCTCCGAGGGGGGAAAACTCCTCTGCTCCTCAAGTAAGACGGAAATCCCCTTTTCAGACATTGCGACCTCCTTGCTTTTTGATGAATCGGCACCATGTAAGTATGCCTCAAACGGAAAACACCCGCCGGTCCTTCTATTTTATAGCATGGCACCATTTTTTTCTCGTTTTTTTTCTTTTTTTGTGATAGAATTTTTTTAGGGCGACGAACCGTTGTGCCCTGAAAGTCTGAAATACCGCGGTGTTCAGGCGGAGACCGAGGCGCACGCGGCCGGATTGCGTCTCTTGTAAAGCCTTTCCGGACCTGGAGGGAGGTCGGGGTAAGGCCGGCATGTCAGGAGGGCGTGTGAACCAATCTAAAAATATCCTGAGGGGGGGTAGAAGTGAAAAGCGGACTGAATCATAAGGTGTTCAAGGTCCTCATTGTTGATGAAGACGAAAGAGACGTGAAGCTGCTTAAGGCGTTCTGTGAAGACCTCGGATGCGAGACGATAGTGGCGAGGGACGCCTATGAGACGTTCGAACAGACCATTCAGTACCTGCCCGACCTTATCCTCATGAACGTTACCATGCGGGGTATGGACGGCTTTGAGACCGTCGAGAGGCTCAAGTCCAGTGAACTGGTCGGTCACATCCCGGTCGTTGTCCTTTCCGCCTGCGATTCTCCACTGGATCGCCGCACTGGCATCTCCAAGGGCGTCGACGACTTCCTCGTGAAGCCTTTCGATTCCGTCGAGTTCACCTTGAGAGTGAAGAACCTCCTGAGACTCAAGGAGTGCCGTGACTTCCTGAGAGACCACAAGCAGGTGATAGAAGAGCAGGTGGCGACGAGGATAAAGGCCCTCGAGTGGGCCTTCGAGAGGCTCGAGAAGGTCTACAGGAGGATAAGGACAGGATACGTCGAGACCGTTTACCGTCTCACGTTCGCCTCCGAGTACAAGGACGAAGACAGCGGAGCCCATATAAAGCGGATCAGCCTCTACGCAAAGGAACTCGCTTCCGCTCTCGGCATGAGCAAGGAGTACATAGAGACCATCTACTACGCCTCGCCGATGCACGACATCGGCAAGGTGGGTATTCCCGACAGTGTCCTTCTCAAGCGTGACGGCCTCACCCCCGAGGAGTGGGAGGTGGTCAAGACACACCCCGTCATCGGAGCAAAGATACTGAGGGATTCGAAGTCGCCTTATCTGAGGATGGCCGAGGAGATAGCGCTTACACACCACGAGAGGTGGAACGGCAGCGGATATCCCAGCGGCCTGACGGGTGAGGACATTCCCGTCTCCGGAAGGATAATGAACCTGGTAGACCAGTACGATGCGCTGAGGAGCAGGCGGCCTTACAAGCCCCTGCTCGACCATGAGAGCGTTGTGGACATCCTGACCACCGGTGATGCGAGGACGAGACCGGAACACTTCGATCCCCACGTCCTCGATGCATTCAGGGAGTCTGCCGCGATGTTCAGGGAGATATACGAAGCGCACAGGGATTACGGAGGCCCGAGGACCGAGGGCTGAGAGCCGTGTTGCGGGCGGGGGAATCACGGAGGCCCGGTGCTGAGGCAATGACATACATGACATAGATCATGGCCATTTGCCCGGTCATGTTATAATATGAAGTATGAGCAGCTTGAAGGAAGGATGTCCGGGCAGTAAAGAGATCAAGAGCCCGTTTCCCGAGGAGATCGTATGTGTCTTCTGCGGCGGCAAGGTCGAGATATGGTCGGACGAGACCGAGGCAGTCTGCGGCGGCTGCGGGAAGGTGGTAACGAGGGAGATGAAGCCGACGTGTCTCGAGTGGTGTCCTGCGGCAAAGGAGTGCGTGGGTGAGGAGAAGTACAACCTGCTCATGAAGGGCATCAGGAAGGACAGGGAGGAAAAAGGCGGGTAGTTCAGGAGGTCTCTCAGGACCTCTCCTTCAACTCCCTTATGGCTCTTCTCACTTCTTCGGCGTCAGGCACATCGGGAGAGGCCTTCAGATACGACTCGAACTCAGCGACCGCCTCTTGAATCCTGCCGAGGTCATAGGCGAGCACGATACCGAGGTTTCTGTGAGCGTAAGGATTTCCGGGGTCATAACGCAATGCCGTCCTGTATTCAGCGACAGCCCTTTCAGGATCCCCCGAATTCCTGTAGCATGTTCCGAGGTCCACTCGCACGTCGGCGTTCTCCGGGGTCGACTCGAGCACCTTTTCATAGACTCCTATCGCCTCCTTGAACCTTCCAGCATCCATCAGGAGGTTCCCGAGCAGGATCCGGGTGTTGATGTCCTCGGGGTCTTCTCTCACGGCCTGCATCAGCCGCTCTATGTCGCCGGCTGCGCCGGAGGAGGTATGGCCGGTCCATTCGGTGGATGTCGGAGTAGGCGTGCCTGACTTCTCAGAACATGACGCCAGGAGCAACGTGATGATAACGAGCAACAGTGAAATCCGCTTGCGACGCAGGTGTCGTCGGAAGCGCGGCGGGGTGTCGAGACCTATGGGACCGGTGTCGTGCATTGGCGGCGTTATTATAACACAGGACGTGACAAACCGGCCATGCGTCCATGTGCATACCCGGGCCCGGAGTTTTATTTTCGCGTCGACCGGGACTATAATACATGGAACGATGAAGTTTCAAAACGGTAAGTCTTGATCGGTGAGGACGGCATGACTTCAGGGCTTACACGCTGGCTGTCCAAGGAGGATGTCTACATTCTCCTGGACCTCATTCACAGGAGCCTCTCCTGCATGACCAAAGAGGAGCTGACGGGCCTGATGGGCATTCTGAGTCGCCTGATCCCCTACGACTTCGCAATCTGCCTGCTGGGCAAGAGGGAGGCGGACGGTTCGGTGAAGTTCTACAACCCTGTTAACGTGAATTACCCGGCCGAGTGGGTCGATATCTATATCGACAGGAGATACCAGGATGTGGACCCCGTCGCCAAGGAGAACTTCTCCCGTTTCAGGCTCCAGAGATGGTCGGACACGTACAAGGCGCATCTTCCTCCTCCCGAGTTCGTCTCCCTTGCCGAGGACTTCGGGCTGCGTGACGGATATACACACGGTGCAAGGAACCCCAGGGCCGCAGAGGGAAGCCTCTTCTCGTTCTCGGGCGCTTCGATGCAGCACGACAAAAGGACCGAGGTTATCCTGGGGCTCGTTGTTCCGCACCTCCATCAGGCACTCGTTCGGATCGTGGATCAGGACAACAGAAAGAGCAGGGCTTCCCTCTCAACGAGGGAGAAGGAGGTTCTGAAGTGGATAAAGGAGGGAAAGAACACGTGGGAGATATCCGTAATCCTCGGTGTGAGTGAACGGACGGTCAAGTTTCACGTCTGCAACATCATGCAAAAACTCGATGCCGTGACGAGGACTCATGCCGTTGCCATTGCGATCGAGCAGGGCTTGATCGACGTTGAGTGAACCACCGGAGCATCCGCGGACGCCTTGACGCATTCAGCGTCTCGAACTCCCTCCAGTCCATTATCACCGCCATTGCAGTGACTCCGTCGGCCATCCTGGTGGGCTCGCCTATCAACCTGTATGGAAACCCCTTGGCACAGAACAGCCGGTAGACCTTCTCCTCGGTGACTGCGTAGAGGTGGCGTATGCCGTTGTCGACGCACCAGTGGTATACGCCTTTGAAGAGGAACATCGAGACGCCGTAGGCCCCTGAACTCGAGACGACCCTGCTCCTTCTCGCCTCCGGAGCCACGCAGAGCCTCGATATCTCGGCCCTGTCGTCTTCGCGCCTGATCCTGTGCCCGGGTCCGACGAGCGGAAGGAACTCCTTCTCAAGCATGAAAGGCCTCTGAGGCATTATGAGCCTCAGGTATGCCGCAAGTCTACTCTCCCTGTCGAACACGCCGAAGGAGACCGCGTACTCGTCGTAGTCGTCGGTCTCAAGAAGGTCTTCCCTGCCGGGAACCCACTTCAACTCCCGGCAGAATATCCTGTGTCTCAGGTGATAGGCCTGAACCCTTTCATCCTCGCACCCCAAGCTCTTGACGGTAAATCCACCCTCATGGATCGATACAAAAGAGTCAACGGAAGTGCCGGCTTCCTTCCAGTTGTTACTTTTGCTTGGTGGTACGATTTCCCCGCCCCCTCATATCTATTGAGCACCATAACGGGGTGAAAAGTCACCTGTTCTTTGGTACAGGTGGCTTTTCGGCTCAGGAACCCTGACTTGGCGGAGTGAGTCGGGGAGGGTTGTTTCGGGGAGTGCGGCCTGCCGGAATCGGGTCACGGACTAAGGTTGTGCAGGAGGTTGTGCGGGACCTACTGTGCGGCTGCGTGACGACCTGAAGGAACCGTCTGCGTGTTATGCGTGCGGGTTTGGCGGGGTGGACGGGACTCGAACCCGCGACCTCCGGCGTGACAGGCCGGCGTTCTAACCGACTGAACTACCACCCCTGAAGCTTGTGGCGGCCCCGGCATTTCCGGATACTGCACCGAAAGCGCCTCTCAGGGTTGTTTATTGTATACGTTATGGAGAAACGAAGTCAAGGTGAGCGGGTGCTGGGCACCCCGCCTCGCCTGTATCAATAAGGGATGAAAGATGATATAATTGCTCTATGGGAACCTTTGCGTTCATGCCGCTGGGCGTTGTTCTGGGTCTTCTCTACCACGAGCATCTCTGGCGGCAGGCGGTCAGGGCCGGCAGGGGCGAGGCCGGTTCGGTCTTCTACACCTTCTGGACGAGGTATCTTATGCTTGCCGCGGTCTTGTTACTTGCAGCGAAGGCCGGAGGGGGCAGCCTCTACTTTCTGCTTCCGGGCGTTCTGATGGGCAGGCCCTTCTACCTGCTACTGTTCGGGAGGACGAGGCTCTGCCCGGATCGGGAAGGGGAACCGTGAGATGAAGTTCGGGATATACTCCGAGGTCGTCTTCAGGGTCGGACCTGTGGAGGTCACGGAGGTCGTGGTTACCACCTGGTTCGTGATGCTGGCGCTTGCAGTGTCCGGCCTTCTCCTGGCGAGGGGGCTGAGCGTGTGGGAGCCGGGACGCAGGCAGATTGTAATCGAGGGCGTTTACCAGGCGATCGCCGGTACCATCAGGGGGGTGCTGCAGAGGGACCCCGGGGAGTTCGTCCCGCTCGTTGGTGGCATGTGGATATTCATCGCATCGTTGAACCTCGTGGGCCTGATACCCGGCCTTCACAATCCCACAAGGGACCTCTCGACCGCCTCGTCCCTCGCATTCGTCTCCTTCATGTCGGTCCACTACTATGGAATAAAGCACCGGGGACTGAGGGCCCATCTGCGCCGTTATGCAGAACCGGTCCTGATACTGCTGCCCTTCAATGTCTTCGGCGAGGTGTCGAGGTCGCTCGCCATGGCAGTGCGGCTGTTCGGCAACATGTTGAGTTGGGAGATGATAGTCGCAATACTCCTGCTCCTCGTCGGTTTCGTCGTACCCGTCCCCCTGATACTGCTCAGCATAGTAGGCGACGTCATACAGGCATACCTGTTCGGCGCCCTTACACTTGTATTCATCGCCGGAAGTATAAAGGCCACGGAAATTTAAGACATCAGGAGGTGTCGATATGGACGCAGTCAGCATAGTCGTTGCGGTTTCGATCCTGACGGCCGGCATAACCATTGCCATCGGCGGCTACGGCCCGTCAAGGGGGGAGGGCGAGGCCCTGACCAAGGCGATCGAGGCCATAGCAAGACAGCCCGAGGCCGCCAACCAGATCATCAGGACCCTCTTCGTGGGAATGGCCATGGTGGAGTCCGTCGCCATTTATTCGCTGGTGATCTCACTCATCCTACTGTTTGCCAACCCGCTGATATCCCTGGTCATGAAATAGCGCATGTTCAACTTCTGGACCTTCATATTCGAGGTAGTCAATTTCGCTGTCGTGGTCTACATCCTCTACAGGGTCCTCTTCAGGCCCGTGGGGGATATTCTGCGGCAGCGGGAGGCCGAGATAAGAACGGCAAGGGACGAGATCGAGAGGACGGCGAGCGAGGCGGCCCGCCTTAAGGAGCAGTATGAGAAGGGTCTCGAAGAGCTCGACAGGGTGAAGTCGAGGTATATCGAGGACGCAAGGGTCGAGGCTCTCAAGGAGAGGGAGCGGATAATGAGAGAGGCGATGGAGGAGATCGATACCGAGAGGAAGAAGACCGTCAGGTTCATTCGGCAGGAGAAGCTGAGGGCCCTCGACGAGATAAGGGAGCGCGTAGTATCTGTTGCTGTCGAGATGGCCGGGAGGCTGCTGTCGGATGTTTCTGACGACCTCCTGCAGGACGGGCTGCTCAAGAGGGTGATCGAGAGGATAGAGCAACTCTCCGGAGAAGAACTCGGGCGGCTCTCCGAGGCGGTTGCGAACGGCTCTTGCACCGTAGAGGTATACTCAGCCGCCCGGCTGAGCAGTGAGCAGGCCGAGGCGCTGAGGTCGGTGCTCCAGAGGATGCTGCGCTGCAGCATCGATCTGGCCGAGCGCGTGGATACCTCCCTGATTGCAGGGGTAAGGCTCAAGATCAATGGTCACGTTCTCGACGGCACGCTGAGGGGAAACCTCGATGCAGTAGCCGAGAATCTCAAGGAAGAAGGGGGCGCCTCCTGAAGGACTGCCATGGATGAGACACTGAACGTCACAGGGCTGCTCGAGGCGATAGGCGAGAGGGTGCGCAGTGTGAGGTTCGATGTGCGCGTTGCTCAGGAGGGCGTGGTCGTCGATGTCGGCGACGGAGTCGCAAGGGTCGAGGGGCTGCCGGACGCCGGATACTACGAACTTCTCGATTTCGAGGGAGGCGTGCAGGGAATAGTATTCGGGATGGACAGGAGATTCATCGACGTCGTCATACTCGGAGACTGCTCCCTCGTGAAGGCCGGCGGCAAGGTGGGCCTCACCGGCAGGGTGGCGTCACTGCCGGTGGGAGAGGGGCTCTTAGGACGAGTGATAGACCCCCTCGGCACCCCGCTCGATGATCTCGGGGATATAGAGGAGCGCCTGCATTACCCGGTAGAGAGAGAGGCCCTCTCCATCATAGAGAGGGATTTCGTCAGGGAGCCGCTCTATACCGGCATAAAGATGATAGACTCCATGCTCCCGATCGGACGGGGTCAGAGGGAGCTCATCATCGGTGACAGCGGTACGGGCAAGACCTCCATTGCACTCGATGCCATCGTCAATCAGAAGGGCGGCGACGTCGTGTGCGTCTATGTTGCCATAGGCCAGAAGAAGGCGCAGATAGCGAGGGTCATCGAAGACCTCCAGAGGCACGGTGCGCTCGACTTCACCGCAGTGGTCGCTGCTGATGCCGATGCATCCCCGGCGATGAAGTTCCTCGCCCCTTACTCGGGATGCGCTGTGGCCGAGTTCTTCATGGACAGCGGCACGGACACGCTCGTCGTCTACGACGACCTGACAAAGCATGCCAACGCCTACAGGGGGCTCTCTCTCCTGCTCAGGAGGACGCCGGGAAGGGAGGCGTTTCCCGGCGATGTCTTCTATATCCACTCGCGGCTCCTCGAGAGGGCCGCAAGGAGGCACGACTCCATCGGCGGCGGCTCCATCACCGCACTGCCGATAGTGGAGGCCTATGCAGGCAGGATATCGGGCTACATCTCCACGAACCTGATCTCCATAACCGACGGACAGATTGTCCTGGACCGCGGGCTTTTCAACAGGGGCATACTGCCCCCCATCGACATAAGGCGCTCTGTGTCGCGTATCGGCGGCAAGACACAGGTGCCCGCCATGCGGAAGGTGGCCGAGAAGCTGAAGCTCGACTATGCCCAGTTCCTCGAGGTCGAGATTTTCACCCGCTTCGGCGCGAGAGTCGAAGAGAGGACAGCCGCACTGATAAGGCGGGGCCAGAGGTTGAGGGAGGTCCTGAAGCAGCCGAGATACTCCCCACTGAGCCTCTTCGATCAGGTCATGACCTTCTTCATACTGAACGAGGGGTATCTCGATTCGGTCGACGTGGAAAAGGTTCACGGCCTTGTCACCGAGATACTCAAGGAGGTCGACAGGGAAGGGGGGAGTGTGATCGAGGAGATTCGGTCGTCGGGTGACCTGACAGAGTCGCACCAGGCCGCATTGCGTTCACTGGTTGGGAAGGCCATGGAGAGGGTTCACTGACCATGGCCGTTTCACTCGAGCTCGAACGCAAGATCGAGAACCTGAAGACGGTCCACGAGATCGTCAACTCGATGAAGGCGCTCGCAACCCTAACGGTCAGGAAGGTCGAGGGGCTCCTGCCGACGATCAGGATGTACAACGACCATGTCCATCAGTCGATGGGGGAGATACTGTCTCGCTTTCCGTATCTCGCCGAGGCCCCGGCTCCAGCCGGTGGGAGGACCACATATGTGGTCTTCACCTCCGAACAGGGCCTCTGCGGGACATTCAACGAGCGGCTGCTCGACTACTGCCGGGGACTCGAAGACGCAGCCGAGGCCCTCTTCATAATCTCCGGAAAGAAGGGGTATGACGAGGCCCTTGCCAGGGGGCTTCCCGTGCTCAAGGCGCTTAAGGGTCCGGTCAGTGCCGACGGTATAGAGATCGAGGTGATCAACCTTACCGTCGAGTTGTATGAGCTCTACCGGAGTGGGGCTTTCGACCGTCTCTCCGTGATCTTTGCTTTCCACAGGAGGCTCGGCGAATACAGGATAATCTCCTCCAGGGTGCTGCCGCCGGACCTCGGCAAGTTCAGCAGGAGAAAGGCCCTTCTCAGAGAGCCCCTCATGTACATGAGGCCGGAGACGGTGCTCGAGAGGCTCGTGGAGGAACACCTCCTGATATCGCTCTACAGGGCCTATGCAGAAAGCCTTGCAAGTGAGAACTCGAGCAGGTTGAGAAGCATGGACTCGGCCGTTCTGAACATTGAGAGGAAGATGGAGGAACTCACGACCCTGTACAACTACGTCAGGCAGGAGGAGGTCACGGCAGAGGTCATAGAGATAATCAGCGGATACGAGTCCCTGAGGGAGGGTGAGTGAGCATGACTGCCGCGTCAGGCAGCCCTCCTCATGCGCTTCATTATGGAGTAGACGAAGATGTAGGAGACGGCGCCGGCGATCAGGCCGAAGCACATGGTGCCCACGAAGAACGGAAGTATCAGCTCCTTCAGTATACTGAAAATGTTGACGATCGTTATCTCCTTGAAGTTGGTCTGGGAGAGCGTGCTTTCGTGTCCCGTCATCTTTATGCCTATCCAGGTGGCGAAGCTGTAGATGGGGATTATGGTCCAGGGGTTCGTGATAAAGGCGCCTGCGAGAGTCACCAGTTTGTTCAGCCTGAATATGGAGGCGAAGCCTATGGCCATCAGGGTATGGAGCCCGAGAAAGGGTGAGATGCCGATGAAGACCCCCATGGCGAAAGCGAGGGCGATCTTCCTCGGTGTCTCCTTCACGCTGAATATTATCCTCAACCTGTCACTTATGGACAAAGTGCTGGTATCCTTCCGGTCTTATTTCTTCTTCGTAACCGTCGCTTCTGACGATACGTAGTCCAGCCTCCGTCGTCTCACCGATCTCGGCGAACATGGGGAGCATCTCGGTCGATGTGAAGAGCTGCCGATAGTCCTCTCCACCCGACGTCATGAACCCGTAAGGGGAGACGCCGAGGAAGGCGGAGACCTCCTCGAGTTCCCTGGTCAGAGGGATTCTCTCTTCATAGAGCCGCACACCCACCGAGCTCTCCCGGCACAGCCTCGTGAGGTCGAGAAACAGGCCGTCGCTTACGTCGATCATGGCGGTTATATGCTCTGAATACTCGGACAGATCGCATGCCTCGGGCAGGAGGAGGCGCCTGAGGAGCGGCTCGACACTGCCCCAGCCGGGAGAGACCCGCAGTTCTTCTCCCTTCTCCAGGCTCACGGAACGGCCGAGTCTCCTGAGGAACTCGAGTCCGCACGATGCCTCGCCCACAGGCCCTGAGAGGTAGACCCGCTCGCCTGCAGAGGCTCCGCTCCTCCTGATGATCTTACCGCCGGCCACGCCGGCGACCGCGAGCGACACCGTGAGGGCGCCCGTGCTGCCGGTGACGTCACCTCCCACCAGTTCCAGTCCGTATCTCGTCAGACCGTCGGAGACGCCGTCGAGGAAGTCTTCGAAGAAGGCCTCCTCGGTCTCGGGTGGGAGCGTCAAGCAGAGCAGCGACCATTTCGGCCTTCCTCCCATGGCGAAGATATCGCTCACGTTTGAAGAGACGAGCTTGTAACCGACCTGGTACGGTGTGAAAAGGACGGGATCGAAGTGTATGCCCTCGGTCATGACGTCGGTGCTCAGAAGCAGTGTGTGACCATCGATGTCGAGGGCTGCAGCGTCATCGCCTATGCCGACTATAACGTCCCCGGAGGCGGGGGGGAACCGCTTCCTCAGCCTTTCCAGTACATTGAGTTCGCCGGCGTCTCCAAGTTTCATCTCTTCTTTTCAGCCGTTCATGTCGTTCAAGGCGGAAGCGCCGCTATTTCTTGCTCTTCTTTGCAGTGGCGGCCTTTGGCTTTCCGGTCGAGGCCGTCTTCCCCTTCTTTATTGCAGGGACCTTGGTCTTTGCGGCGGCGACGGCCTTGGTTTTTCTCTTGGCCGCGGGGGCCTTCTTCGGCAACAGGGCGACCTTCAGCACGTCGTCCACCTTGTCGACGAAGATGAACTCGACGTTCTTCTTTACGTACTTCGGGATGTCCTCGAGGTCTTTCTCGTTCCTCCGCGGTATGATCACCCTCGGTATGCCCATCCTCTTGGCTGCAAGTATCTTCTCCTTGAGTCCGCCGATCGGGAGCACCCTTCCCCTGAGGGTCACCTCTCCGGTCATGGCGATCTTCTTGTCGACGGGCCGTCCGGTGAAGGCCGAGGCAATGGCCACAGCCATGGTTATGCCTGCCGAGGGGCCGTCCTTCGGGATGGCACCTGCGGGTACATGGATGTGTATGTCGGTCTTGGAGAAGAGGTCCTCCTTTATGCCGAGCATCTTGGCCCGCGACCTTATGTAACTGAGGGCCGCATGGGCTGACTCCTTCATCACGTCGCCGAGCTGGCCCGTCAGGGTGAGTTGTCCCCTGCCCTTCATGATCGTCGCCTCGACATAGATGATGTCACCTCCGGATTCCGTCCAGGCAAGGCCGGTCGCAACTCCCGTCTCGTCCTTCTCCATCTCCTCCTCAGGAAGGTACTTCGGTGCCCCGAGGTACTTGTGCAGGTTCCTTGCGGTAACCACGAACCTCTTCTTCTTGCCTTCGGCGATCTGCTTGGCCACCTTCCTGCAGAGGTTCGCGATCTCCCGCTCGAGGTTTCTCACCCCTGCCTCACGCGTGTACTGCGAGATCAGCATCCTGAGGCCGGAGTCGGTCACGCTCAGTATCCTGTCGGTTATGCCGTGCTCCTCGAGCTGCTTCGGAAGGAGGTAGTTGCGTGCTATGCCGAGCTTCTCCTCTTCGGTATACCCGCTGAGGTATATGATCTCCATCCTGTCCCTGAGAGGGCCTGGGATGGTGTCTACCATGTTGCCCGTGGTTATGAACATCACGTTCGAGAGATCGAAGGGGACGCCGAGGTAGTGGTCCACGAAGGCGTTGTTCTGTTCGGGGTCGAGTACTTCGAGCAGCGCCGAGGAGGGGTCTCCGCGGAAGTCCATCCCTATCTTGTCTATCTCGTCGAGCATGAAGACGGGATTGTTCGTGCCCGCCTGCTTTATGCCCTGGATTATCCGTCCAGGGAGCGCACCGACGTAGGTGCGCCTGTGCCCCCTGATCTCGGCCTCGTCCCGCACGCCCCCGAGGGACATCCTCACGAATTCCCTGCCGAGGCTCCTCGCTATGGAACGGCCGAGAGATGTCTTCCCGACACCGGGAGGGCCTATGAAGCAGAGGATGGGGCCCTTCATCTTCGCCTTTAGTTTTCTGACGCTCAGATACTCCAGTATGCGCTCCTTCACCTTCTCAAGGTCGTAGTGGTCCTCGTCGAGGATCTTCTTCGCGGCCTTGATGTTCAGGACGTCCTTAGTCGACCTGCTCCATGGTATCTCGACGAGCCAGTCGAGGTACGTCCTCACTGTGGCGGCCTCAGCGCTGTCCGGATGCATCTTCTCGAGGCGCTTGAGCTGTTTTTCAGCCTCCTTGAGCACCTTTTCCGGCATGTTGGCTTCAGCGATCTTCTTCCTGAACTCGTTTATCTCTTCGGCACGCTCGTCGATTTCACCGAGTTCCCGCTGGATCGCCTTCAGCTGTTCCCTGAGAAAGTACTCCCGCTGGGTCTTGTCGATCTCGCCGCGGGCCTCGGTCTGTATCTTCTGCTGCACGAGCAGGAGTTCTATCTCCCTGCCGAGTATCTCGCTCACCCGCTTGAGCCTCTGTACAGGATCCGATATCTCGAGTATCTCCTGTGCCTGGTCCGTCTTCAGCCCGAGGTTCGAGGCCACGAGATCGGCGAGCCTTCCCGGGTCGTCGAGATTCTCTATCACGACCATGATGTCCGGCAGGATGGTCTTGCCGAGGGAGACGGACTTGTCGAGTTGCTCCTTGACGGTCCTCATCAGGGCCTCGATCTCGATGGTCATCTCAGCGGGCTTCGTATCCTCGATCTTCTGTATCGAGGCCTCCAGGTAGCCGTCCTTCACGTCTATGTCGAGGACACGGGCCTTCGAGAGACCCTGGACGAGTATCTTCACCCTCCCGTCGGGGAGCTTGAGCATCCTCATGATGAGTCCGACGGTGCCCGCCTTGTACAGGTCTTCGGGTTCCGGGTTCTCGACACTGAGGTCCTTCTGCGTCAGCAGCAGCACCATCCTGTTCGTGTTGAGGGAGTGGTCAATGGACTTGATGGACATCTCCCTGCCGACGAAAAGGGGAATGATCATGTAAGGAAAGACCACGATGTCCCTCACGGGCAGCACGGGCAGGGTATCCGGTATCTCTATGTCTTTTTCGTCTTTTATCGGTTCTACCATCGTTACTCCTTTTCAATCTTTATTTTATAGACCCTGTCTTTAGGTTTTGGCAGGGTCACCTTCAGAACCCCCCCGCTGTACGTGGCCCTGCCGTCGGACGGGTCGACCGGGACCGGGATGGGGAGTATCCTCCTGAAGCTGTCGAACTCCCTCTCCATGCAGATGTATATCCCGCTCCGTTCATTTACCGGTTCCCTCTTCAGTCCCTCAATTATAAACAAATTGCGGTAGACCTTTACAAGCACGTCGTTTACATCCACCCCGGGCAGATCGATCATGAATACGATCTCGTCCCTCCCCTCGTAGATGTCAACAGGCGGATAATCCCTCCGCGGTCCGGCTTTCAGGCAGAAGATCTCTTCAAAGAGATATTCCATGGATATCTAATTCTGTCTCTGTGTTTCCTCTTTCTTTATCGCCTCTGCAACCTCGATGATGTAGTCCCTGAACTTGTCCGCGACGTTGGAACTCTTCAGTGCGAGGTCGACGGTGGCCTTGAGGAATCCGAACTTGTCTCCGGCATCGTACCGCTTGCCCCTGAAGACGTACCCGTAGATGGACCTCTTCTTCAGGAGGGCCTTAAGTGCGTCGGTGAGCTGGTATTCTCCCCCCCGGCCGGGTTCCATGTTTTCGAGAATCTTGAAGATGTCGGGCGTGAGGATATACCTGCCGATTATGGCCAGGTTGCTCGGCGCCTCTTCAGGCTGGGGCTTCTCGACGAAGTCGGTTATCCTGTACGTGTCTTCGCCCTCGGCGATGCCTTCGATGACGCCGTACCTGAATATCTCATCCCTCGGCACTTCCTCGAGTGCAACGACCGGGCAGTCGAGCTCTTCATAGAGGCTTATCATCTTCTTGAGCAGAGACTCCTCGGGGTCTATGACGTCGTCGCTCAGCAGCACGGCGACCGGTTCGTTCTTCACGAAGGGCTTGGCGCGTAGTATGGCGTGTCCGAGGCCGAGGGGCCTGCCCTGGCGTATGTATGCGAAGTCGAGATGGCTCAGCCTGTTTATCATCTCGAGCAGTTTGTCCTTGCCCTTCTGCTTGAGGTCTTCCTCGAGTTCATAGACGATGTCGAAGTGGTCTTCGATGCTCCTCTTGTGCCTGCCTGTGACGATCACGAACTCGTTTATGCCGCAGGCCTCCGCCTCTTCAACGGCGTACTGGATCATCGGCTTGTCCACGATCGGGAGCATTTCCTTGGGGGATGCCTTGGTGGCCGGTAAAAACCTCGTTCCAAGTCCTGCTGCCGGTAGTAATGCCTTTGTGACTGAACTCATGTTTCCTCCGTTGTTTTCTGGTAGTTTCTCAGACCCTCAGAGTGTTATGTCAAAGACACGGGATGAAATAAGCTTGGTTCCCGTCATCAGGGGCAGCCAGTTGATAGGCAGCCGACTCACAGACCGCGCTTCCCAGTACGTCGCCCTCTGCAACGTTCGGAGAGGATCAATCCATATTATTATAGCAAAACGCGGACATTACTATCCATGAGGCCTCCTTCGCCTGAGGGGTCGCGTCTCGGTACATTCAAGTCCTGTACGCGGCGTTGATCCTCACGTATTCCTCGGTCAGGTCGCAAGTGTACACGCGCTCCGTGCCGGGGCCGAGATTCAGGTCTATATCTATCACGACCTCAGCGCCGGATTTCATGGATTCCGCGGCCTCGGCGTCTCTCCCGGTCGCCAGGCCGTTGCCGACGAGCTTTATGCCGTTGACCGATATGTCGGTCCTCTCTTCGCTGACGGATGCGCCGGAGTAGCCGAGGGCAGCCATGATCCTGCCCCAGTTGGCGTCCCTTCCGTAGACTGCTGTCTTCACCAGGGGCGACCTCGCGACAGAGAAGGCCGCCCTCTTGGCATCCGCGTGGTCACTCGCTCCGCGCACCCGCACGACGATGAGGCGGGTGGCTCCCTCCCCGTCCCGTGCGATCATGCGCGAGAGCTCGTCCGCCAACTCGAAGAGCGCGTCCCTGAAGCTTTCATATCCGGGAGAGCCCTCGGTCAGAGGCGCATTACCGGCCAGACCGTTGGCCATTATCAGGACCGTATCGTTGGTGCTCATGTCTCCGTCGACGGTTATCAGGTTGAAGGTCCCCTCAACGGTCTCCTTCAGCGCGCGATCGAGCGCCTTTCTTTCGACCGCAAGGTCGGTCATCAGGAAGCACAGCATTGTGGCCATGTTTGGAGATATCATGCCGGCCCCCTTGGCCACCCCCGTCAGTACGGCCTCGGTCCCGCCGGCCTTCACCCTCTTAGATGCGACCTTCGGGAACCTGTCCGTGGTCATTATCGCGCGGGCAACGTCCTCAACGCCGGCCCGTGCACCGCCGGTGAGCTCTTCGATACCCCTCCGCACCCTCTCCATGGGCAGAGGCGTGCCGATGACGCCGGTTGAGGCCGTGAGCACGTGCTCAACGGGTACCGAGAGCCTCTCGGCTGCGTGCCTGCATACGGCCTCGGCGTCTTCCATCCCCCTCGGGCCGGTACAGGCGTTGGCATTGCCGCTGTTTATCACGACCGCCCTCGCAGTCGAAGACCTGATCCTCTTCATGTCAAGTACGACAGGGGCCGCCTTGACCCTGTTCGTGGTGAACACGCCTGCAGCAGCGGCCTCCCGCTCTGAATATATGAGGGCCATGTCCGGCCTGTCCTCGTACTTGATGCCCGCGGCAGCGACCGAGAACCGGTAGCCTTTCGGGACGTCCGTTTCCTTTCCGTCTTCCTTCTTCATGTTTGGTATCCTCACCGTGAGCAGGCCTTCAGCGATCGTTTGGGTTCTGTCATGCCTTGAAGGCATGGGGCAGGAGCTCTCCGATCGAATACTTCTTGATGCCCTTTCCTCCGGCTATGAATATCTCGGCATCCGGTGCAAACTCGTAAATCAGCTGCCTGCACGAGCCGCAGGGATAACAGTAGTCTCCCGTGTCCGAAACGACCATGATGGCGGTGATCTCACCGGCCCCCTCGGAGACGGCCTTGAGTATGGCGATCCTCTCGGCGCAGGAGCTCATCATCAGGGACGGGTTCTCGATGTTGCAGCCGGTGTAGACCTTCCTGCCCGGAGTGAGCACCGCGGCTCCGACCTTGAAGCCCGACATCTGTGCCACCGCGTTGCCCATGGCCCTGACGGCCTCACCGTAGAGGTGCTCTATGTACTCGTTGGTCTTCATGCGCTCAGTAGTGGAGTATCTCGATCAGGTTGGCGTAATCCTCTTCCTCGTAAGGGTCCGTCGCCCTGAGCTTCTGCTCCGTCAGCTTCGCCTCGGCCTTCTCCCTGTCCCCCCTGAAGGCCGGATCGAGCTCGACGGCTTCCGTGAGGGCCTCGGACGCGTCTCCGTATCTCGCCATGGCATTGTAGCAGAGCGCCAAGCCGTAGTATGGGACTTCATAGTCCGGGGCACGCTTGATTGCCTTCTTGTATGCGCGCACCGCACGATCGAAGTCCCCCATCCTGTAGTATATCTTTCCGAGGTTGGTGAAGGCTGTTTCGGGCTTGCGGTAGAGCGGGTTCTCGAGGGCCTTCTCGAACGCCTGTATCGCCTTTTCCCACTGTCTGGTGTACATGTAGACCACACCGAGGTTGTTGTAAGCCTCTGAATACCTGGGGTCTATCCGGATTGCGGTCTTGAAAGCATCCTCGGCCTTGTCCATCTCCTCGAAGTAACGGTACACGAGGCCGAGCGCGTTGTGTGCCCGTTTGTTGCGGGGATCGAGCTCGATGCTCTTCTGGAGCTCCACGAAGGCCGCCTGCATCTGTCCCCTGTTCATGTGGGAGATCGCCAGCTTGAAATGGGCGTCGGCCTGGTTCAGCCTGTCCTGCCCGAGCGTAGCACAGGAGACGGTGAGAAACAGGGTGACTGTGATCATGAATATCCGTCTCTTCATGGCGTTGTAAGCGCTGTTGGTGTCAATAGTGCCCGGGGTTCCGTGACTGTGATTATGTATCTCCGTCTCTTCATGGCGGTCACAAGGGCTGACGGGTTCCGGCCCTCTTCTTTCCGGCTATGAGTCCAAGCAGTGCGTCGAACGATTCGGTGAAGAGCCTCACTCCTTCTTCCTCGAGTTCCCTCGTCACCCGGTCCATGCTGATCCCGGTCTCCTCGATCGAGCTGATGACAGAGAAGGCCTCGTCGATATCGGCGTCGACGGTCCGTGCGACCCTGCCGTGGTCCTTGAACGCCCGCCATGTGGCGTCCGGCATGGTGTTGATGGTGCCGGGGCCTATGAGTTCCTCGACGTAGAGGACGTCGCGGTAGGCGGGATTCTTCGTGCTCGTGCTGCCCCAGAGCAGGCGCTGTATCCTCGCCCCATTCTTGATCAGGGCATAGAACCTCTCGGAAGAGAAGGCATCCTTGAAGACCTGGTAGGCCGCCTGTGCATTCGCAACAGCGGCCTTGCCCATGAGGGACCTTATCTTTTCCGGGTCTGCACCGGCATCCCCCATCTTCTCCTCGAGCAGCCGGTCCGTGAGAGTGTCCACCCTGCTTACGAAGAAGCTAGCGACGGAGGCGACGGTGTCGAGCGGTTCGCCTTCGGAGAGCCTCCTCTCGAGGCCTTTCATGTAGGCATCGAGGACCTCTTCGTACCGCTTCACAGAGAAGAGCAGTGTGACGTTTATGTTGCAGCCCCGGTAGATCAGTTCTTCGACGGCGGGAAGGCCTTCAGCCGTGGCCGGCACCTTCACCATGAGGTTCGGTTTTCCGATCCTGCCTGCGAGCTCCAAGGCCTCCCTAACGGTGCCCTCGGTGTCGTGGGCGAGGTGAGGGTCGACCTCGATGCTGACGTATCCGTCGATACCCTTGCTCTCCTCGTACACTGGCAGGAGCAGGTCGCATGCCTCTGAGATATCCCGTACTGCGAGGGCGTAGAATATCTCCTTCTCGGAGAGTCCGGCTCCGAGCAGTTCGGTCAGCTCTTCGTCGTAGTCCTTGCCGGACTGGATGGACTTGTGGAATATGGTCGGGTTCGAGGTGACACCCCTGAGCCCCTCCTCCTCGATCATCCTCTTCAGTTCGCCGCTCTTGAGGAGCCCCCTGCTTATGTTGTCGTACCAGAAGCTCTGGCCGTACTGTCTCAGCGTTATAAGGGGATTGTCGTGCATTTCGTCCTCCCGTTGAAGAAGCTGTCGCACCTCTCGATGCAGAGGGGGCCTGCACTAAATTAGCATTTATCATTTTTCCGAGTCAATACGGCGGGGTGATTTGTATTTCTGGCGGGTTTTGTTTATTATTAATATACTGTGAGGATGGTGAGAAGGCTTTACGACTGGGTTTTGCACTGGGCGGAGACACCCTATGGAGTTCCGGCCCTCTTTCTGCTTGCTGCGGCGGAGTCGTCGTTCTTCCCCGTACCTCCCGACGTGCTTCTTATAGCCCTCAGTCTCTCGCTCCGCCGGAGGGCCTTCTACTACGCAGCGGTCTGCACGGTAGGCTCGGTGGCCGGAGGTGCCCTCGGCTTCTTCATCGGGATGAAGTTCTGGGCGATCGGCAAGGGGATACTCTTCCACTACGTGAGCATGGAGACGTTCGAGACGGTGAAGGCCTACTTCCGCGACTACGAGGCTTGGGCGATCGCCATAGCCGGCTTTACCCCGATACCATACAAGGTCTTCACCATCTCGGCCGGGTTCTTCCAGGTGGACTTCACGGTCTTCATGGTGGTTTCGTTCTTCAGCAGGGGGGCAAGGTTCTTTCTCGTCGGAGGTTTGATATACCTCTTCGGCAGGCAGATCAGGGACTTCATAGACAGGTACTTCAACCTCCTCACCTATGGATTCACCGCTGCAGTCGTGGGTGGTTTCATCCTCCTCAAGTTCATGAAATGATGACCTCCGTCCTCACATTCGTCAGGAACCTTCCCAACACGTTCATACCGATCTTCGTTGCAGTAGACATATTTGCGCTGCTGCCCCTCTTCATGGCATACACGGCCGGGCTGCCGCAGAAGAAGACCGAGAGGGTCATAAGGCTCTCCATACTGACCGCACTGCTGGTGAGTTCTGGTTTCCTTGCCGTCGGCGAGGCGATCTTCACGCTGCTCGGTATCACGGTTGACGACTTCAAGATCGCAGGGGGGCTCCTTCTGCTGGTGATAGCCATCCTCGAGGTGGTGAGGAGTGAGGAGAGGCGCGGGAGGGTCACGGACGAGGGCGTCGGCGTCGTCCCGATAGGGGTGCCGCTGATAGTCGGCCCCGCGGTGCTCACGACACTGCTCGTGCTCATGGAACACTACGGCGTCGGTCTGACCGTGACGGCCCTGCTGCTGAACCTCCTCGTCGTCTGGATATTCTTCAAGAACTCCGCGTTGATCACGCGCCGGCTCGGAAAGAACGGGATGATGGCCCTCTCGAAGCTGATGGCCATACTCCTCGCCTCCATCGCGGTCATGATGATCAGGATAGGCATCGAGAATACCGTGAGGTTGCGCTGAGCCGGCGAACGTTCATCCGTGTCGATACGTGATGTGTGCCTGCCCGAGTGGAAACCCTGCCGTCGGGCAGGCGAGGAGTTGACTTTAACGCCGTGAGGGGTTGATAATTATAGACCTTACCGCCTGTTCGGCCGAAGCGCCATGCGGCCGGCCGGGCGCATGAAGCAGATGCACCGTAACGAGGAGGAGAGATGCTGGTCGGATTGATATCAGACACCCACGACAATGTCGACAGGATAGCAGAGGCCGTCGCTGTATTCAACGACAGGGGGGTCGACCTCGTCATTCATGCCGGAGACTTCACCTCGCCGTTCTCCTTGAAGCCCTTCGAATCCCTGAAGGCCGAATTCGTCGGTATTTACGGAAACAACGACGGCGACAGGCTCCTGCTCAGAGACCGCTCCGGAGGCAGGATCCACCGCCAGCCCCACAAGTTCACTTTCTCGGGAAAGAGGATAGTGGTGATGCATGAGCCTGACCTCGTGGACGACCTTGCCGCGAGCGGACACTTCGACCTCATAGTATACGGCCACACGCACAGGGCCGAGGTCGAAAGGATCGGAGGCACGTTGGTCGTCAATCCCGGAGAGGCCGGCCACTGGCTGTACGGCAAGGCTACCGTCGCGGTTGCCGACGCCGAGAGGCTCGATGCGGAGATCATCCCCCTGTGACGGTCAGCACGTAACGCCGTCGATCCTCTTCAGCCCTGCTCGGATGGCCGCCTGGATCGCCCCACGGTACTCCTCCGGAGTTATCCTGCGGTCAAGCGGCGGGTGGTCGAACGCCTTGTAGCATGGATGGTACTGGTCCATGATGTTGATGTACGTGTTCGTTGATATCTCTTCTGCTATGAACCTCACGACCTCTTCGGTACCGGCGATCCCTTCAGGCATGACGAGGTGCCTCACGAGCAGGCCTCGCTCCGCTATCCCCTCGTCGTTGATCACGAGGTCGCCTACCTGCCTGTGCATCTCCCTTATCGCGGCCTTGGCGACCTCCGGATAGTCCGGTGCCGCCGAGTACCTCGCGGCGGCGTCCGGGTCGGAATACTTGAAGTCAGGCATGTAGATGTCGACTATGCCGTCGAGTATCCTGAGGGTCTCGACCGAGTCGTATCCGCCGGTGTTGTACACGACGGGGATGCGCAGGCCGTCTTCGGCGGCGATCTCCAGGGCCTCGAGTATCATCGGCACCTGGTGTGTCGGGGTGACGAGGTTGATGTTGTGACAGCCCGCAGCCTGAAGCCCGGTCATGACGGATGAGAGGTCCTCAGCACTCATCTCTGCTCCTTCGCCCAGGTGGCTGATGGTGTAGTTCTGGCAGAAGAGGCAGCCGAGGTTGCAGTTTGTAAAGAATACGGTTCCAGAGCCCCCCCTGCCGACGAGGGGCCTCTCCTCACCGAAATGCGGGCCCCAGCTCGAGACGACGGCCCTGTCGCCCGTGCGGCAGAAACCGAGTTCCCCTTCTCTGCGGTTGACCCCGCAGCACCTCGGGCAGAGCCTGCAGGCCGAGAGCATGTCTTCTGCCTCGGCCGTCCTCTTGCCGATCTCTCCGGAGGGGAGCTTCAGATAGGCCGGGATGAAGTCATCTGGTGAGTTTCTCGGCGATCTCCTTGGCATGGTATGCGATGCGCTTTATCGAGTCGAGCATGACGATGTACAGTCCGGACGACTTCGGAAGGCAGAGTCCCTCGACCAGACGCTCCTCGTGCAGTGTGGCGAACTGGTTGGCTGTGTGTTCGATCTCTGCCTCTGATTTCTTTATGTAGTTTGCGATGAAGGTGTTGCGCGCGAGTATCAGGTCGCTGGTGGTGTTCAGTATCTCCCTTGTCCTCTGGAAGAGGAAGCTGACCTCGGATATCGCCTTGTCGCTGAAGAGGATGCTGTCTCTCACCTTGGCCCTTATCGAGCGGGCTATGTGCTCGAGGTTGCCGGCCATCCGCTCGATGTGGGCCGGAATCGGCGCGAAGAGGCGTGCCGACTCGTCGGACTTCGAGGCCGATATCAGGGCGTCCGTCAGCTCCTTCTCGACATCCTTCACGCCCCTTATGATCACCTCGGCTTCATCAATGAAGGTTTCGCGGTTGTAGATGAATGCGTTGTAGAGAAGCGAGATGGCCTCCTCAAGGCCCTGGCTCATCCCGTGAATCCTGGATACAGCCTCTCTGGTGTCGACATCCCTGCTGATCCCCTCGTTTACCATCGGTCCCCTCCTTGTAAAGACTTGACGGTTTGCAGGACAGGCCGGTCTCCTGATTAAGATTATACCACAAAAAAAGAGGGTCGGTTCAGGCTGCCGCTGTCACAGGCGGCCATGCCTCGCCGTCTTCACCGTTATCTTGAGCGTCCTTCTGCTTGAAGGCCTCACCCTGTACCTCTCGTCCATCCTGTAGCCGACCACCCATATGATGTCTTCTCCCGAGACGAGCAACGGCACGGTCTCCCTCAGGTCTCTCGGGACCTTCTCGTCCACAAAGTAGTCCTGGAGCTTTTTCCTCTTTCCGAAGCCCGCTGGATAGAAGAAGTCCCCGGCCTGTCTCGGCCGCACCTTGAGCGGGAATCTGAGCATGTCGAGGTCGAAGGCCGCCTCGTTCCTTCCGTCTCCTGGATCGGCCGGTGAGTCGTGGGTGCTCGATACCAGGACTATGCCCGCCTCTTTCAGGACCGTCTCCCCCGGCACATCGAGCAAGTACTCGCCGAGCTTCCGCGGAGCCGCGGATGTGATGACGAGGGTCGAGTAGTCCCTTATGACCCTGATGCCGCCGGGCAGGTATATCCTCGAACCGCTCGATCCGCTCCTTATGAGGGATATGATCTCTTCGACATGTTCGAGGCCTATGCCGCGCAGTCCCCTCGTCTCTTCGACCGCCCTGAGGAGGGCCCTCCTCAGGATGACCTTCTCCATGTGCTCGAGCGGCGAGAGAAAGAGCTCTATGGTCTCGCCGGTCTTCCGGCTTATTAGCCTCATCAGGGACTTCGTCACCACGGTCTCCATGTACCGGTCTTCCTCGCGCAGGATGTCGGCCGTCCTGCACAGGGTTGCGGTCAGGTTCGGGTTGTACTCCCTGAGAAGCGGCATCAGCTCGTGGCGCAGCCTGTTGCGCAGATAGTCGCGCTTAAGGTTCGACGCATCGATGATGAACGCGATCCCCCTCTCGTTCAGGTACTTCTCGACCCCGGCGCGCTCGACACGGATGAGGGGCCTTATGAACCTCCCCCTCACGGGCGGTATGCCTGCAAGCCCTCTCGGACCAGCCCCGCGCAGGAGCCTCATGATGAGGGTCTCAGCCTGGTCGTCGGCGTTGTGTCCTGTTGCCACACGGTCGGCCTCGACCTGAAAGGCATGCTCCTCGAAGGCGCGGTACCTGAGCCTGCGCGCCGCCTCCTGGATGCCGAGCCGTTCCCTTTGCGCGAGTCCTTCGGCGTCCACGCGCCTGACACCGAAGGGCACGTCGAGTCCTGCAGCCGCCTCGGCGCAGAACTCGATCTCGCGCGGGGTCTCGTCAGGCCTGAGACCGTGATCGATGTAGAGGGCATGGAGCGTGAGCCTCAGCTCTTCCTTCAGTTCATTCAATATGTGAAGCAGGGAGACCGAGTCGGGTCCGCCCGAGAGGCCGACCAGCACCCTCTCCCCGCCTTTGAGCATCGAGTACTCTTCAATCGTCTGTCTTACCCTCTTCAGTATATCCATGGAGAATGCTTTCGTCCGTGCTGCATCCCGCCCGGAGACTAAAACTTGATGTACTCCTTCACGGCCCTGCCCAACCTGTCGAACCTGACGCGCGCGATGAAGTGTTCTCCCGGCAGGGACGAGTACGTGAGGTCGTGCCAGGTTACGACGGTCTCCTCGCCGTTTCTTTCGATCTCGGGCAGAGGGAGCCTTGCAAAGTATAGGAAGTTCCTAACGGTCCTCAGCTGTTTGGACTCCGCTATCTCGGGTTCGTCCTCGGAATAGACGAACCTCTCGTCGACGCTGACCCTCCGAGTGAAGAGGTCGACCGTGCCGACCTTGTATGTTCCGGCCGATTCGGTGACGAACCACCACCTGAGGAAGTCGTTGGGGAGCGGAAAGAGGTGGTAGCTGTATTCGTCCAGGCGTGTCCTGAGGAAGTCCTCCGCAAGCCCCTTGAGGTAGAACCTGCCGCAGATGTACAGCGAGACGAAGAGCACGGTCACTGCGACCACCAGCCGCTTCAGGTTCTCCCTCCTCACCGCCAGTATCACCCCGATCAGGAGGGCTCCGGTGACATAGGGGTCTATCACGAAGAGGACGTCGAGGTAGTACTTCGACCAGTCCAGGGGTGAGAACAACCTCACGGGATAGCGGTTCATGAGGTCCAGGCATATATGGCTGGCATAGCCTGCAGATGATATGAGGGCGAAGTAGGCGAACCCCCTCTTGAAGACCATATGCATAAGCAGGCCGGTGAGGAGCGAGAACAGCACGAGCGAGAATATTCCGTGCGTAAACCCCCTGTGATACCTGAGAAAGACATCCGCCCCCCACAGGTATGTGATGTAGTCGAGGTCAGGCGCGTTGGCCGCAAAGACGAGCGTTGCAAGGGATGCCTTCCTCTTGGGAAAGCACTTCGACAGCAGCGTGCCTGTGAGGATATGGGTTGCAGGGTCCATGTTTACCGTATTATAGTTTAATTCAGCGGGCCTGAAACTTGCAAACTTCCTCGATGAGCCTATATAATTACTCGGTACCACAGAATTGCGTCGACGAGGAGGACAGGAGTGGAGCTTTTCAGACTCGGCATATCCGATGCACTCGACCTGATGCAGAGGGGTGAGGCGTCTCCAAGGGATATACTGGATGCCGTCTTCGGCAGGATCGATGCCGTGGAGGGCAGGGTGAGGGCCTTCGTCACCGTGACGAGGGACGAGGCTTACGGCCGCCTGGACGGGCTGGGCGGCCCCGGAGAAGGAGGACCTCTTTCCGGTATCCCGCTCGCGGTCAAGGACAACATGTGCACGAAGGGGATCCGGACGACGTGTTCATCGAGGATACTGGAGGGATTCGTCCCGCCGTACGAGAGTTCCGTCACCGACAGGCTCCGGCAGAGCGGATACATACTCGTCGGCAAGACGAACCTCGACGAGTTCGCCATGGGTTCATCCACGGAGAACTCCGGATTCTTCGTGACGCGCAACCCCTGGGACCTTGAGCGCGTTCCCGGGGGCTCGAGCGGGGGCTCTGCAGCGGCGGTGGCTGCAGACGAGTGCCTCGGCGCCCTCGGCTCTGACACGGGTGGATCCATAAGGCAGCCGGCTGCATTCTGCGGTGTGGTGGGCCTGAAGCCCACGTATGGAAGGGTCTCCCGGTACGGGCTCGTCGCATTCGCCTCGTCGCTCGATCAGATCGGCCCCATAACCAAGAGCGTGAGGGACTCGGCCCTGCTCCTGAACGTCATATCAGGCCATGACCCGCGGGACAGTACATCCGCACCGGCTGAGGTGCCGGACTTCGCGGCCGGACTGGACCGCGGTGTGAAGGGCTTGAGGGTCGGCGTGCCGAGGGAGTACTTCGTGGAGGGGCTCGATCCCGAGGTGGAGCGGTGCGTCAGGGAGGCCATAGGAGTGATCGAGGGCCTCGGGGCCGAGGTTGTCGAGGTCTCGCTCCCCCATACGGGGTATGCTGTGGCCACGTACTACATACTCGCCACTTCAGAGGCGAGTTCTAATCTCGCCAGGTTCGACGGCGTGAAGTACGGTTTCAGGGCTGAAGGCAGGGACCTTGTAGACATGTACATGGAGACGAGGGCTGCAGGGTTCGGCCCTGAAGTGAAGAGGAGGATAATGCTCGGCACCTACGCCCTCTCAGCCGGTTACTACGATGCGTACTACAGGAAGGCCCAGCAGGTGAGAACCCTGATAAAGGCCGATTTCGAGAAGGCGTTTGCGGATGTCGACGTCATTGCAACGCCGACGAGTCCGACGCCTGCCTTCAGGGTCGGCGACAAGATATCGGACCCGCTGCAGATGTATCTGAGTGACATCTTCACGATATCCGTGAACCTCGCCGGGGTGCCGGCCGTATCAGTCCCCTGCGGGTACACATCCGAGGGACTTCCGGTCGGGCTCCAGGTCATCGGGAAGCACTTCGACGAGGAGACCATCCTCAGGGCCGCCCATGCATACGAGGTCTCCACCGACTGGCACATGAGGAGGCCTCCCCTGTAAGCAATCACCGGGCGGTGACGGTCGCGCTGAAGGGGGCTCCTCTGCGAACTTAGCCGTACACTCACTCCCTCAGGAATTCCACCAGGGAATCTATCTGTTCCTCGGTGAGCGGCCCCCCTTCGGACTCCGAGAAGCCGGGCATTGAGGTGCCCTTGACTCCTCCTGATATGGCCCTCAGCAGCGTCTCAACGCTTGCCCCCTTGAGAGACGAGGCCTCCTTGTGGCAGACGTAGCAGGCCGCGTTGTACAGTATCTCGCCCCTCTTCGACTCTATGTTCCCGCCGAGATGGCACTTCCTGCATTTCCCGCGGAAGATCACGCCTGCATCGACGGGGCCGTCGCCGGAATGCCTCACCTCTCCCCTGACGGTGAGGATGAAAGGCTCGTCCGAGGCATCGGTCAGGACCTCTACGGTCTTAGCGAACCTTCCGATCTTCCCGGTCGTATCCATGGTGAGCCTTACAGCCCCGTATCCCCCAGGCTCGACCTCTCCCCTCATGACCGCGGCCTCAGTGCATCCGCACGAGGTCTCAACGGAGACTATCCTCAGGTTACGCCTCGTGATGTTCCTGAGGATGATATCCATGTTGACCGACGTGCCCTCTTCCAACACGCCGGCGTCGTACTCGGCCGGAACGAAGATGTGCTCTTCGGCGTGCGCGGTGGATGCAGTGAGGAGGATGGGTACAGTAAGTATGTAAAGCAGGATCGCTGTCCTTGAGATCACGCCGTCACCCGACAGCTTTCAATATTCCCGGTGTCGCGGTCTCGGCCGGCTGGTTCTCGATCCGTTCGGACGGTCTGTCACCATTGGTCCTGAAGCACTGGATCTGCATCTTCACTGCAGCGGTGAGGGCCGATGATTCGGCTGCGACCTTCTTAAGCTCTTCCGATAGTGCGACGGTGTCGTTGATCACACCCGAAATGTGTTCCATGCTCTGGCTCACCTCTTCAGCAGCTGATGACTGTTCCTCGGTGGCGATGGCTATCCTCTGAACCATCTCCATCACGCTGTCGGAACTCTCCACTATCCTCTGGAGGGCGTCCTCTGCATCCCTCGTGGTGGAGACCGCCTCTTCGGCGAGGGACCTGCCCGTCTCCATGACGGAGACGGAGTTCTCCGTCATGGCCTGAACCGTCTTTATCTTCTCTCCTATGTCTTCCGTCGCCTGTGCCGTCTTTTCGGCGAGCTTCCTCACCTCGTCGGCAACGACGGCGAACCCCCTGCCCTGTTCACCCGCCCTGGCGGCCTCTATGGCCGCATTCAGGGCAAGGAGGCTGGTCTGGTCGGCTATGTCCTGTATCACGGAGACGATCTCACCGATCTCCCGTGAACTCGTTCCCAAGTGCTCGATCGTCTTCGATGCCTCGTCCACGCTCTCGGCGAGCCTTTTTATGCTTTCAGCGGTCTGGTGGACGGTCTTTTTCCCGGCCCTGGCCATATCGTTGGACGCCTTCGTGGCCTCAGAGGCGTCCGAGGCGTTGTTGGCCATGTCCTGGATTGTCTGAGACATCTCGGATGAGGCGGCGGCGACCTGTTCCACCTGCGACCTCTGCTGCTCGGTTCCCTGAAGCAGGTTGTCCGATGATGCAGAGAGCTTCTCCGCATGTGCAGCGATGGCCTCTATGTCCCCGGTGATCCTGCAGAAGGCCTCCCTGAGCTTCCGGATCATCCTGTTAAGCTCTTCAGCCATCATGCCCATCTCGTCTCCGGCGTCGATCTTCACTTCGTACGTCAGGTCACCCCCTGCAACGTGCCCTGCAGCCTCGACTACGGTCTTTATCGGCCTGTTTATGGAGCGTATTATCGTGAAGGCGAAGGCAAGGAACAAGGAGACGACCAGCACGGACACGATCACGGCGATCGTGTTCACCTTCGAGATCATGCCCTGCATCTGTCGGTAATAGTCGTTTACGGAACTCTCCTGGGCCTCTGCCATGGAATCGATGGACTTGAATATGAGGGGTTTGATGTCCAGCCAAGCGTCAAACAGGTCCGAGACCTTGTCGACGTCTTCATTGAAGTAGGCGTTCTGCAGCCTGACGGACAGGTCTTTGAATTCCCCATAGCCTTTCTCGAACCTCTCCATCTCCTCTTTGAGTGTCTCCTCATCGAGCCTCTCCTTTGTCTCGGTCCATAGGGTCTGCAGCGTCTTGAGCGAGTCCTTGAGGTGTTCACCTGAGCCAACGGGTGCGACGATGTCGGCGGCCACGCCGGCCATCCTGTACTCCAGCTCCCTGAACACAAGCTGGATGTTCCTCAGGTTGTCAAGGGGCTTGACCTTCTGGTTGTAGATCACCTCAAGGGTGTTTATCTGCTTCCTTCCCATAGCAACGGTCACGACACCGTAGGCGATGATTGCAACAAGCCCCACTCCGACCACTATCAGGAGCTTATGCACGATCTTGAGTCTGTTGAGCAGCATCTCTGTCTCCTATCCGGGGCTTACCAGGGCAGTGACGGCTGACTATTCAACTGGATAACCCTTCGATTTCCAGCCAGGGAAACCGCTGTTTCTGTACCAGTAGACCTTTTTGTAACCCGCCTTCAACAGCAGTACGGCGGCCTTGTAGGACTTCCAGCACCTTGGACCGTTACAGTGCACTATTATGGGCTCGTTCTTGTCGGATGGAAATTTGCCGAGGTCGAACCTGTCTTTCGAGGAGTCGAAATCCACGGTCTTTCTGCTCTTCTCCTTGTAAGGCACAGATATTGCACCCGGGATATGGCCGTCCACGTATTCGGCCTTCTTCCTCACGTCATATATCTTGATCTTGCCGAGATTCGCCTTCACCCAGTCGTCGTCCACGACCGTTGCACCGGGTAGCGACTCCGGCGTCAGGGGTTTTTCGGCCTGGACGGGCACGGAGAAGACCATCACCGTCATGACGACAAACAGCGTAAGAACGATCCTCTTCATAGATTCCCTCCTTCTTCTAAACGGTACCTGGATGGGCGGCACCATCCAGGCCTCTTCCGGTTGCTCCGCCAAAGGCGGAGGGTCTTTTCGCCGCAGGTCTCTTGAAGACATACTGAGATAGTTATCGGTCAAAGAGCGGAAAACTTTAGTGCTCATCAGGTACTGACGCTCCGGTGATAAAAGTGCCTCTTTAGGTATATAATAGAACAATGGGGACCATGGACCAGGAAAGGCTCGAAGAGGCGCTCGAACTCCTCTGGGTGCTTGAGGAAGAGGAGAAGGGCGGGCTCAAGAGGCTCAAGGGCTGTTCGGACGACGAGGGCATAGAGAAGACCATCGCCGAGCTCGAGAGACGGGGTTTCATAACCGTCGACGGTGAGGACGTGAGGTTCACCCCCGAGGGCAAGGAGATAGCCCGGGGCGTGGTGCGCAGGCACAGGCTCGCCGAGCGGCTCTTCGCGGACGTCTTCGAGATGAAGGAGGAGTACATCCATGAGGATGCGTGCAAGATGGAGCACATACTGAGCAAGGAGCTGACCGACAGCGTCTGCACATTCCTCGGCCATCCCCCCACGTGTCCCCACGACAAGCCGATTCCGAGGGGGGAATGCTGCAAGAAGTACCGCTTGGACGTCGAGCCCCTCGTCGCCAGGCTTGCTGATTTCGAGGTCGGACAGAAGGGAAGGATCGTCTACATCGTCCCCTCTGATCCGTCGAGGCTCAACAGGCTGAACTCGATAGGCATAAATGCAGGCTCCACACTGAAGCTTCTCCAGAAATGGCCTTCGGTCGTGGTTCAGGTCGACGAGACCACGGTCGCGATCGATATAGACATAGCTAAGGAGATATTTGTAAAGAAGTCAGCCTGATCGGCAGTATCACCCTGAAGGTCGTCCCCTTCTCCATCCTGCTCTTGACCTCTATCTTTCCCTCGTGCTTCTTGATGATCCTGTAGCTGATGGGAAGGCCCAGCCCTGTTCCCTTGTCCCGTTTGGTCGTGAAGAAGGGCTCGAATATCTTCTGTGCCACGTTGTCGGGTATTCCCACACCTGTGTCCGAGACCTCTATGACGACCGAGTTGTCCACCTTTGCGGTCCTTATCGTGAGTGTCCCGCCGTCTGGCATCGCCTGTACGGCGTTGTTGATGAGATTGAGGAAGACCTGCTTGAGCTGGTTTGCATCCGCGTTTATCTCCGGGATGTCCGAGAAATCCGTCTCTATATCTATTCCGGAGTCCTTGATGTTGACGGAGGCGAGGTCGAGCACGTCTTTCAACAGCCTGTTGACGTCGACCTTGCCTATCTTGAGTGGCCACTTCCTCGAGAACTCGAGCAGTTGCTGCACGATGTCCCTTGCCCTGAGCGACTCCGACTCTATGATCTCGAGATCCCTCATCATGCTCTCTATATCCTCCTCCTCCCTCATCAGCTCCGCGTATCCGAGCACGCTCGTCAGGGGGTTGTTGATCTCGTGGGCTATGTTGGCCGCGAGTTCTCCTATGGCCGCGAGCTTGGCCGCCTGTACGAGCTGCTCCTGGGTGTCCTTGAGCTTCTGCATCTGCGTGTGGAGATCCCTGTAGAGCTGGGCGTTGTCCATGGCGACGGAGAAGTTGTTCGCTATTATGCTGAGCAGCCGTATGTCTTCCTCGGTGAAATCTTCCCCCTCTTTGTTTATGGTTATGAGGAAGCCGGTCAGGACGCCTTTCTGTTTCAGCCATATCACGGCGAGGTTGCGGATTCCGGCAACCCTGAACATGAGCTGCTTCGCCGTGCGGTCTTCGGGGTTTAGTATCATCGAACGCTTGTTGCTCTTCAGGTAGATGCTGTTTATGAACGAGGGCTCGTAGGACCAGTTCTCGACATCCCCGTCGGTCAAGCCGTATGCAGGGAAGGCCGAGAAGAACCTGTCCTTCTCCTTGTTGTACATGAAGACCAGGACCTTCTCCGCCTTGATGATCTCGGCGACCCCCAATACCAGCTCTCTTATGATGTCCTGTTCGTTGGTCACCATGTGGAAGGAGAGGGTGAGCCTGTAGAGTCCGCTCAGTCTCATCATGTACTTCATGTTCCTCTCATGCCCTTTCTTCAGGGAGAGACTCATCTCGTTGAATACCTTGGCGAGGTGTCCGAACTCGGTCGTGTCGGTGGTGTCTATCGTATAGCCGAGATTTCCCGAGGCTACCTCTCTCGCTGCATCGGAGAGTTCCCTTATGGGCTTGAGTATCTCGCTGGTGAGGTTTACGGCGATGATGCAGCCGGTTATCATGATGCCTATCAGGCTTGCAAGGAGTATCCATTTTATGCGCTCCACCTCGCGCAGCGCCGTTGCCGACTTCTCCTTGAGCTTCTGGTTGGTGATGAAGGCCATCTCGCGCGTGCTCTGAAGCAGCATCTCTCCGATCTCGGCCGTCGCCATCTGGAGTCTCTTGACGCGTTCGGGGTTGGCCGTCGTGGTTATGAAGGCGCTGAGCGCTTCCTTGTATTTCTCCGTGAACTTCTTGAGCCGGTTGAGTTTCTTCGTCAGCAGGGGGCCGTGATGACATCCCTGGCAGCTCGTTATCGCCTTGTCGAGGGAGGTTACGTTTTCCACTATGACGTCGAGGTCCGGTCCGAAGGAGGTCCCTATGGTGTAGAGGTTGGTCTGTACGGTCTGGAGGTTTATTACGAGGTTCTGGCGTATGATCTCGACCTTGTGGAGGGTTATCAGGCTGTTCAGGTCCTTTGTTACCTGCGACAGCGCCGTGATCGCTATGCCTCCGCTCAGGGCGAAGAGCAAGAAGATGATCAGGAGATATTGCGTTATCTTTTTCCGCATCTATGAAATTCCGGCACCCGCGATCCTGTAAGGGCTCACCTCGTCGAGTCCTGCAGAAGTGCTTTTCCCATCTCCCGAAATCGATTCGTCCGGGAAATCGTAAAGGCTCACCTTCATCTGACCCTGTACTGGTATGTCTCTATATCCTCTCCGAGTGTCTCGAGCATCTCATAGACGGGCCTGAAGTCTTCGACCGAGGCCTCTACGAACCTCTTCGCCTGAAGCCTCGCGAGTATCTTGCGGCCCTCCCTGTCCCTGTCCATCGCCAGGAGCACGTCCTTCACGCTCTTCTTGACCTCTTCTGGGAGGTCTCTCCGGAGGCAGAGCGTGCTTTCGGGCATAAGGGGGGACTTTGCGATGATCCTCAGCTCTTCCCTGATCGTCGGGTCCCTTGAGACGAGGTTGTTGTATATGGTGTTCTTTACGCATCCGATGTCTGCGCGTCCGTCGAGCACTGCATAGACAGAGGAGTCGTGACTGCCCGTGAAGTAGTATTCCGAGAAGAACCCCTCCAGGCTCTTCACCCCCCGGGACCTGAAGTACGCCAGGGGGAACAGGTATCCCGTGACCGTCGCCCTGTCGACAAAGGCGACCACCTTTCCCTTCATGTCGGCGACGCTCCTTATCCCGCTGTCCTTCCTTACGATTATGTAGCCGTAGGAGGAGGTCGAGCCGTCGAGGTTCTCCGGCCGCACGAGGGGTTCTATGTCCAGCTTCTCTATGGCGAGCGCCCCCGTGAGGTCGCCGAAGAAAGCACCGTCGAGACCCCGCTGGACGAACCGGTCTATTATGTCGCCGTAGCGGCTCAGTATCGTCAGCCTCACCCCTATCCCCGTCCTCTTGGAAAGATATATGGCCAGTGGCTTGTACCTCTCTATCTGCTTGAAGATGTTCTGCTCGGGGATGAGTCCTATCAGCAGCTCCTTGTCTCCTGATGCGGCCTTCACCGACTGAGAGGACAGGAGCAGACAGCCCAGCACGGTCAGGACGACGAGTCTCTTCATTACTTTATCACCCTGTCGGATTCCGTCAAGAGTTCCACCGGTATGTCCAGCCCGAGGTCTATCGCGAGACGCATGTTGAACGTCAAGGAGTTCTTCAGGAGTTCGGTGTTCTCGATGCCGCTTATGTCGCCGTTGTTTATGAACTGGATGAGGTTCCTGGCCAGTATGTCCCCCTGCTTGCGCGGGTCCGTCGAGAGCGTGATGACGGAGTACTCCTCGAGGCCGGTGATTATGGCTGCCAGGGGAACCGGCTTCTTTCTGAACACGAGGATGTAGTCCGGAAAGTACTTGTTGATCAGCGCACTGCTCGTAAGCAGCAGGCTGTCGTATGACATCAGCCTGAGCCTCCTGCCGATCTCGCTCGGCCTCTTTATAGGAATCTTGACCACATCGATCGAGAGGCTTTCACAGGCGGCCTTGACGTCATCGTACTGTGTCTTGGTGCTGGGTTCGGCGTCCGAGTACAGTACACCGATCTTCTTGATGTCTCCGGTCTTCCTCAGGTACCTGATGATACTCGATACGGGTATCCGGTATCCGACCCCCCTGATGTTCGATCCCTTGATGCCCGATCTCTCGGGTTCGTAGACCGCGGCATAGATGATGGGGACCGAGGACGACTCGTACAGTGCGGCGCGCGCGGCACCTGAGCCGTAGACTATTATAAGGGACGCGTCATAGGCGATCATCTTCCTTATTGCGTTGCTCCAGGCGAGTGCGTCCGGGTTGGGTCGCTGGATGATGAATCTGACCTTCTTGTCGTATCCCTTCTCGAACAGTCTCCTGACGAGCTCCTCGTGAATCTCCCTGTAGAAGGGCAGGTCGCCCGAGAAGACCACCCCTGCCACGATACCATCCTTTGTCGCGGCATGCAGGGGGCCCGCAAGGAATGAGAGGATCAAAACCGTTAAGAGTGTCAGCCTTTTGATCTTACCACCTCTTTGTCAGGATCAGGATTGCCTGGTAAAACCTGCCGTCGTTGTAGTCGTCGACACGGTCATTATAGTCTCTGACGCCGAGGATCGTCTCGACGCCGAAGCCGTCCGCCATCTCGTGCCTGCCCTTCACCGAGACGGACGTCTCCGTCACCCTGAGCGTTGAGAAGGAGGCGATGCCGTCGGCGAGCGGGTCTCCGGTCCGGAACCTGCCCTTCGAGAACGTCTGTCCGGCATCGGCCGAGACGTCGGTCCGGTCGTTGAGCCGGTGCGTTATACCGACGGAGTATGACGTGGACTCGTCAGAGTACGGCACACCGCCGTCAGTGATCGGTTCCCCCGGGTCAGAGGAGCCGTCGCCGAGGAACGTCGAATAAAGCAGTGTCTGTCTGAGGCTGTTCCTGTAGTATCCGCATGTCAAGGTGACGGACGTCCTTTCACCGGGGGTGAGCATGATGATGCCGAGTATGTTGTGGGAGGTCCTGTCCCTCTGGCCGGTCTCGATCGGGCTCTCCGTCTGGGTGTTGATGAATCTCAGGTTGTCGCGCCGTTCCTTCCGCAGCTTGTAGCTGAGAACGGTCACGACGCCGGGGGCCGGGGTGTAGCTCGTATAGAGTTTCAGCTCGTGTGAGAGGTCGGGTTCGGTGTTGTAGAGCGGGTCTCCGTAGTCACTGTACCTGTAGCCGGTCCTGAACTTGAGCCTCCTGAACAGATTCCCGTAGGCCTTGAACTCAAGGGTGTTGACCGTGGTGTCCCTGTCGGTCAGGAGCCAGTCTTCGGTGCCGTAGATGTCCTTCCTGCCCACGGAGTAGCTCCCGGTGAGATTTATGCCCCTCAGGGGCCGGGCCCGGAAACACAGTGATGCCTCCCGCTGTCTTACGTCGAGGGGCGGGCGCACATCATAGGTCAGTTCATTGCTGAGTCCCTTGAGCACGGTTGTCTCAGGTCCCTCCTCGTCCAGTTCCCTGAACCTGAACCTCAGGAAGAAGGATAGTCTGTCCGTGGGGATGAAGCTCAACTGTCCGGCCCCGACGGTCATGTCCCTCCTAACCGAGCTGTCCTCGTTCGACTGCCTGATGCTGCCGAACGAAGCCGAGGCCGTGATGCGTCCCGTATAGGACGAGTGCGCCTTTATGTAGTCGGACGATGTGCGTGTCTCGGGTATGAGGTTGTGGGGATATACGTCGGATGGTCTGGTGGAGGTGGCCGGATAGGGGTCTTCGAGCACCTTGTTCCCGCCGGGAACGAAGTCTTTCTCCTTGTGGGTGTACTCGACCTCGACGGGACCGAAATGGCCGTTCGACCCCACGGTCACCTCTTCCGTCCTGTAGTCGATCCTCCTGCTCTCCGAGGTCACGGTCATGTCGTTGAAGTATCCCACGAGGAATCTCTGTTGAACCGTTCCCTCCTTGTCGTATCTGAAGTATCTGGCGAAGAGATGGAAGGGGTAGTCGGGAGTCTTGAGCCTCAGGAATAGGTCGCTCGCCGTTACGTCCGCCTGATACGAATCACCGGCGTTTCTGTCGTTGTATTTCCTCGTGACCGAATCGGGATCGGCCGCGGGCAGGGGGTAGTGGTCGAGGTTGTGTGTGAGGCCGCGCATGATGAACCTCGACAGCAGCACCTCGCCGTATGCATACCCCGTGTCGAGGTAGAGGTCGTCTCTCTCAAGGGTCGAGAGGTCGAGGTACAGCCTGTGGGGCAGTGGGTATAGCTCTATGTCGGCCCTGAGGACGGGTGACTTGACTGCAGAGCCGTACTCGGTGACCCGCCGGGAACCGTCGAGCCTCGACCAGTTGTATCCGGCACCGAGGGTGTGCGTGTGGCTGTATGTCTGCCTCCGGGGTTCCTCGGCCCGGGCCTCTATAGCGGGCAGTGCGAGGGCCGTTATCACGATAAGGGCGAGGAGGCAGGCGTGGCGGCTGACCTCCATGCGTGGAGCACCCCTTGCCGTTGCGTTGATCATTGTATGAACCTCCCCTTGCCACCAGGCGACGGTATGTCGGTGCCGTGTATCTGGCTGTGACAGTTGGTGCACCTGGTGAAGAAGAATCCTTTCAGCGCCGGCGTCTTGGATTCACCCGTTGCGGTGTTGATCCTGTGGCTCTGGTGACACTGCAGGCATAGAAACGGTTCCCGCACGGCCAGCAGGTTGTTGTTGGGAGAGCCGTGCGGCATGTGGCAGTTCGTGCAGTCGTCCGTCAGGTCCGCGTGCTCGTAGAGGTACGGGCCCTCCTTCTCCCCGTGGCAGCGCGTGCACGTCTCCTTGACGCTGTCGGCGCGGAGGAGCTTCTCGGTCGTCGTTCCGTGTGGGTTGTGGCAGTCCGTGCAGTAGACCTTTCCCTCGGCGACGGGATGGCGGCTCGGCATCTTGAAGTAGGCCGCAATGTCCTGGTGGCACTCTAAGCACATGGCCGCCGTCTCCTTCGGCTTCACCTTGAGGTCGGGGCCCGCATGTATTCTGTGGCAGTCTGAGCAGGAGACGTCGTTTACAGCGTGGACACCGCTGTTCCACTCGTGGAGGTTGAACGTGGCGTTGCCGCTGTGGCACTTGAGGCATATGAGGCTCTTTGCGACCGCCGGAAGGTTCTTTATGTCGATCAGGGTCTCATAGTTGCATTCGGTCTTGATTCCCTTCCTCTTGTTCTCCTCGACGAGTTCCCGGGTGATCCCCTTGATTGCGAGGCTTCCGGGCCCGTGGCATGATTCGCAGTCGACGAGGGGGAGCCCGGACTCCCTCCTGAGCTGCCTTCCCATTGTGCTTGCGTCGAAGGCGGCCCTTATCCTGTCGTGGGCATGACAGGCCGCGAGGCAGGTCTCGGTACCCACGTAGTCGGCATCGAGGCGTCCGGCTATCATCCTCTCGTATTCGCTCAGCGGCAGGATGGGCTTCGACCTCTTCAGCTCCGTGCACGCATAGAGGATGCCCAACCCGAGGATGACGATTGCTGCAAGCAGCAGGCTCTGTTTCATTCAGACCCCTTTCAGGAACTACATGTCAATATTACAGAATACCGGGCCTATATTTCAAATATGATCGGCACTATCATCGGCCTGCGGTTCATGGTCCTGTATATGTGTTTCTTCAGCGTGTTCCTGATCCTCGCCTTCGTGAGCGTGAGGTCCTGGAGCACCTCGGCGTCGAGCCCTGTTATGGTGTCGGCCACCACGCGTTTCGCCTCAGCGATCACCTCCGGCGAGGCCTCCTCGAAAATGAACCCTCTCGATACTATGTCGGGGCCCGAGGCGATACGGCCCGAGGGTTTCTCCATCGAGAGTATCACGAGGACTATGCCGTCATGGGCGAGCCTCCACCTGTCCCTGAGGACGATATCCTCGATGTCACCCTTCCCGTCGATGAAGATCCTGCCGGAGTCGACCTTTCCGTTCTGTCTCGCCCCCTCGCCGTCTATCTCGAGAACACCGCCGTCCTGCATTATGAATATGTTCTCCTTGGGGATGTTCAGCTTCTCGGCCAGTTTCGAGTGGTAGACGAGGTGCCTGTACTCCCCGTGCACCGGCATGAAGTACTTGGGCCTCACGAGGTTGAGCATCAGCTTGAGCTCCTCCTTTGATGCATGTCCCGATACGTGGACCTCGGAGACCTTCTCGTAGATTACGTTCGCCCCGCGGTGGAAGAGGTGGTTTATTATCTTGCCTATGGAGCGTTCGTTGCCCGGGATCACCTTGGCTGAGATCACGACGGTGTCGTCCGGCCTGATCTTGATGGTCTTGTGCTCGCCCGTGGCTATGCGAGACAGTACGCTCATCGGCTCCCCCTGACTGCCGGTCGTGATCAGCGTCACCTCCCTGTCGGGCAGCCTCTGTATCTCGTCGAGGCTGAGCCACGTCTTCTCCGGCAGCCTGAGATAACCGAGGTCGAGGGCTATCTGGGCGTTCGATACGATGCTCCTTCCGCATATGGCGACCTTCCTCCCGTACTTCACGGCCACGTCGATCACCTGCTGTATCCTGTGTATGTTCGATGCGAACGTGGCGATGATGAGCCTGCCCGGCGCGGTGGAGAATATGTCCTCGAAGACCCTCCTGACCTCTTTTTCCGAGTATGTGAATCCGCCTTTCTCAGCGTTGGTGCTGTCGGACATCAGGAGCAGGGTGCCCCTGTCGCCGTACTCGGAGAACTTGTGGAAGTCGAGAAGCTCGCCGTCGACCGGTGTCGGATCGATCTTGAAGTCACCCGTGTGGACCACCAGACCGTAGGGGGTGCTGATGCCGAGTCCCACCCCGTCCACGATGCTGTGGGTCACCCGCACGAACTCCACGGTGAATCCGCCGAGCGTGACCGTGTCCCTCGGCTTGACGGTGTGGAGGGGTGCCGAGAGCCTGTGTTCGGATAGCTTGTCCCTCAGGAGCCCCAGCGTAAGCGGCGTGCCGTAGATAGGCACGGAACCGCCGAGTTCCCTGATGAGGAAGGGGAGGGCACCCGTGTGGTCCTCGTGTCCGTGGGTTATGATCACGGCCTTCATCTTCTCCCGGTTCTCGATAAGGTATGTGAAGTCCGGTATGACGAAGTCGATGCCGAGCATCTCGTCCTCGGGGAACATCAGCCCTGCATCGATGACGATCATGTCGTCGCCGTGCTGGACGACGGTCATGTTCAGCCCGCCGACCTCTTCGACGCCTCCAAGTGGTATTATGTACAGTGGTTCACTCACAAGGCGAATCGGTATGGCTGCTCAGCCGGAATACTCCAGAGTTCTCAGGATGTATAGATACCGGAAGCCGTATGATCTCTTCCATCTATCCTCGGCTGTGGGGTCGTCCGCAGGGCCGGGTGTCACCTTATCAGCATCTCAAGGAGCGCTTTCTGCGAATGAAGCCTGTTTTCAGCCTGGTCGAAGACCACGCTCTGCGGGCCGTCTATGACGTCGTCGGTGATCTCCTCACCCCTGTGCGCCGGGAGGCAGTGCATCACGATGACGTCCTTCTTCGCACACGCAAGCAGCGAGGCGTTGACCTGGTAGGCGCTGAACTTCTTCCGTTTCGTTTCCGCGGAGCCTTCCTGCCCCATGCTCACCCATACATCGGTGTAGATGACGTCCGCCCTGCCCGCCGCCTCCTTCGGGTCCCGCAGGATGATGATCTCTCCGTTCCCGGCACGTGCCTGTTCGAGAATAACCGCGTCAGGTTCGTAACCTTCCGGGCATGCGATGCTGAGCGACAGTCCCATCCTGCCTGCAGCCTCCATGAGGGAGTTGGCCACGTTGTTGCCGTCGCCGATGTATGCGATCCTCGTGCCCTCGATCACTCCCTTCTTCTCCTTTATGGTCATGAGATCCGCCAGCACCTGGCAGGGGTGGTGCAGGTCGCTCAGCCCGTTTATGACCGGTATGTCGGAGTTGGCGGCGAACTCCTCGAGCTTTGAGTGCTCGAAGGTCCTGATTATGATGCCGTCGAGGTACCTCGACAGCACCCTCGCCGTATCGGCGGTGCTCTCGCCCCTGCCGATCTGTATCTCCGAGGGCTTCATGTATATGGACTGTCCCCCGAGCTGGTAGATGCCTACCTCGAAGGATATCCGTGTCCTGGTGGAGGGTTTCTCGAAGAGGAGCCAGAGGCTCTTGCCTATCAGCGGGCAGAGGTTGGCGTCCACCCCTGACTTCAGGGCCAAGGCCCTCTCGATGATACCGCTGATCTCCTCGGAAGTAAAGTCCCAGAGCCTCAGGAAGTCCCGCTTCATGACAGCCTCTCCAGTATGTCTCCGACTATGTCCGTCACTGTGTCTATCTCCTTTTCCGTAACTATTAGCGGCGGAGTGAACCTGAGGGTGTTGTTCGCCGTGCAGTTGACCAGCACTCCCTTCTCCATGCAGGCCCTGACAATCGGAACGCAGTCCCTCGTGAGCTGCATCCCGACCATCAGGCCGACTCCCCGTATATCCACTATTATACTCGAAAACGACTCTTTGAGGTCCGACAGCCTCCTGACGAAGTACCTCCCGAGCCTCCGGCACTCCTCGAGGAGGATTCCGTCCTCGAGGACCGTCTCTATGGTGGCTATTGCAGCCTGTGTTGCGAGCGGGTTGCCGCCGAAGGTGGACGCATGGCTGCCGGGTACGAACGCTGCCGCCACCTCTTCCCTTGCAAGCAGCGCACCGATGGGAACCCCTCCGCCGAGTCCCTTCGCCAGTGTCATGATGTCGGGTTCCATGCCGAAGTGCTCGTAGGCGAAGAGCCTGCCGGTCCTTCCGATCCCGGTCTGGACCTCGTCGAGGATCAGCAGTATGCCCGTTTCATCACAAAGGTCCCTCACGCCTTTCAGGTACTCGTAAGAGGGGACGACGACGCCGCCCTCACCCTGTATCGGCTCGAGCATCACCGCGCAGGTCTTCTCACTTATAGCCTCTCTCAGGGCTCCGAGGTCGTTGAACGGCACATACCTGAACCCGGGTACGAGGGGCTCGAAGCCTCTGTGGAATCGCTCCTGACCCGTCGCCGTAAGGCTCGCAAGTGTCCGGCCGTGAAAGGAGTTGAGCGCGGTTATTATCTCGAACCTCTCCCCTCCGAGGCGCTCCTTGGCGTACTTCCTGGCGAGCTTTATCGCTCCCTCGTTCGCCTCGGCGCCGGAGTTGCAGAAGAAGACCTTGTCGGCGAACGAGTTCTCAACGAGTATCTTCGCAAGCTTTATCTGAGGTTCTATCTGATAGAGGTTCGAGACGTGCAGGAGCCTCTGTGCCTGCTTCTGTACGGCCACGACCACCCTCGGGTGGCAGTGTCCGAGTATGTTGACCGCGATGCCTCCGACAAAGTCGAGGTACTCCTTGCCGTCGATGCTGTAGACCTTGGTCCCCCGGCCCTTTCTCAATATGATGGGGTACCTGCTGTACGTGTTCATCAGGTACCTGGAGGACTCCTCCAGGAGTCTCTTTATGTCCATGCCGCCTCTCTCACCCCTTGCCGGTCCGCCTCCTGAGAAACTCCTCTTTCACTGCCGCGGCGAGGAGCGGAAACATTATCTCGTGGTGACCGGTGATGTAGTATCCCCGCCCGCCCGACGCCGCAGGCCGGCGTACGACGTTCTCCATAGGCCTGTAGTGCCTGTTGAAGTCCATGGTCACGGTGGTTATGTTCCTCACTCTGTGGCCGAGATTCCTCGCCACGGTGAGGGCCTTCAGGAAGACCTCGGGCATTATTACTGCAGAGCCGAGATTTATGAATACCCCTCCATCGAGGTCTGAGACGACGGATGCCAGGGTCCTGAAGTCGAGCAGGCTCGCCTTGCCTATGGCCTCTCCGCTCGCCTCCGGATGCATGTGTATGATGTCGGTGCCCACGGCCACGTGGACGGTGACCGGTACCGAGAGCCTGTACGCCTCGGCGAATATGCTCATCCCCCTGTTGCGGAATCCGCGGCCTTTCAGTATCATCCTGCCGACGGCACTGCCGAGCCCTATGCCTTCGCCGGCTCCCTTCCGTATCGCCCTGTTTATCATGACAGCGGTCTCTTTCGCCATGCCGAACGTCCCGTCCTCGAGTTCCGATGCAACGTCCTCGGAGGTCTCACCCCTGTAGGAGAGCTCGAAGTCATGGATCACCGCGGCGCCGTTTACGGCTACAGCCGTTATCAGCTCCCTACGCAGGAGGTCTATGATCAGCGGGGAGAGACCAACCTTTATAGGGTGCGCCCCCATGGCGAGTACCACGGGCCTGTCGTTCAGCCGGGCACTCACTATCGAGTCGACCACGTCCCTGAAGTCCCTGACGGCGAGGAAATCCGGCAGGGAATCTATGAAGTCCCTGAATGTGCCCCCTTCGCGGAAGGTCCCGGCCGCCTTAGACGCCTCTACCTTGCTCTTCCTCTCCTCTAAGGAGTATCTCCTGATCCGTTTCAGGGAGATCGGTCCGTATGGTCTCATTTGGCGATCAAGCGTGAAGATATCGAATTTGCCGCATGCGGCATGCCTTACATTGTAGCACAAAGGTGATCCGTTGGGGTAGGTTTTCTTGTATTCAGGGGCCGTTTACATCTATAATAAAATCAAAGTAATGAATACGACGCTGAAACTATTCCTGAGCCGACTGACCGTCAGGACCCTTCCGCAGGCCAAGAGGGTCACCAAGATCGTCATCGGGTTCACGCTCTTGCTGGTAGGCATAGTGCTGATCGTGCTTCCAGGGCCTGCGACGGTGGTGATCCCCCTCTCGCTCGCCATACTGGCGGGTGAGTTTGTGTGGGCAAAGAAGCTTCTCGATAGGTTCAACTCCGGCGTGAGGAACCTGAGGAAGTGGAGGCGATGAGGTTTGCAGTAGGCAGCAGATCGTTCCGCGGCCTCGTGCTCGTGGCACTGGTCGCGCTTCAGTCCTTGCTCATCCTGTCCTGCGGCTACAGGGTCCAGAGGACATCCGTGCTGCCGCTTGCGTCCGTCAGGATCGACGGGGTTGAGAACCGGACGTTCGAACCTGGGCTCCAGGACCTGTTCGTCGATGTCATGGCCGAGGAGTTGCTGAGAAACGGGATAGCCCTCTCCGACTCCTCGGAATACGTCCTCTCAGCGGTCCTTACCGACTACAGGCTCGACACGCTCAGCATAAAAGACGACCTCTCCGTTGAATACATCATCCGGGTAGTCGCCGACGTCACGCTCGGACTTCCCGGCGGAGACAAGCGGGAGTTCAAGGGCGTGAGTTCAGAGTTCATGGAGACTTTCGTCTCAGCAGACGACATCCAGTCCATTCAGTCCCAGAGAGAGGTCGCCACGGAGAAGGCCGTCAGGAGCCTCGCCCAGAGGGTCGTGGCCGACATACTCAACAACACGGAACTCGACGATGACTGAGCTTCACTTTCCGTCTTCCGGGGGCAGCCTGTGAGCCGGAGGCAGTTCCTGAAGGAGCTTCAGAACGGTCTCCCGTCGCCCCTCTACTACCTGCACGCCAAGGACTCCTTCCTCGTCAAGGAGGCCGTTGACCTGATCGGTGGCCTCGTCCCTGAGGAGAGGAGGGAGTTCAACGTCATGGTCTACGACGCCGACTCGGCTGCACCCGTGCATGCGGTCTTGGATGTCCTGAACACCCCGGGCTTCTTCGGCGAGAGGAGGATAGTGATGATGCGGAACACGCAGTCCCTGAAGAAGAGGGACGTCAAGCTCCTCGCGGGCTATGCCGAGAATCCCTCTCCGGGCTCCGTGTTCGTCATGCTCTCACTCAAGCCCCCCGACAGGTTGCTGAGGGAAGCGGCAAGGGTCGTCTCGCTGGAGATGAGCCAGCAGGAGACGAGGGCATGGCTTATGGACCTCGGGAGGCAGCGCGGTGTCGAGTTGACGCCGGATGCAGTCGGTCTCCTCATGGCCACTGCAGGCAACGACATAGGCGCACTGCTCGGGGCGGCGGAGAACGCCTTCCTGCTCGGAAAGTCGAGGATCGACGCTGACGATGTGAGCGGGCTCCTGCACGGCCCGGCGTCCTTCAGCGTCTTCAGTCTCGTCGATGCACTGGCTGCCGGCGACAAGACGAGGGTCTTCAGGATATACGCCTCGGTGCGTGACAGCCTCGACACGCACGCGGTGCTGGGCGCCGTGAACTGGAAATACTCCGAATTGTCGAAGAGGTCGGCCGGCCGTAGGGAGGGATACTTCGCCGATGTCTTCAGGTGCCTTGCCGAGGCCGACATGAAGGTGAAGACCTCGGGCGGCGAATACCCGCTCGAGGACCTCTTCGTCAGGCTGCTTCGGATTTGAGGATGGCGTTCACCTTCTTTGTGAGGCGGGATATCTTCCTCGAGGCGGTGTTCCGGTGGATGATGCCCTTGGATGAGCCCTTTGAGATGACCTTTATGGCCTCTCGCAGGAGCCTCTCGGCAGCCTCTGCATCCTTGGCCGCGACTGCTGACTCGACCTTCTTCGTGAAGGTCTTGATTCTCGACTTGTAGTCCTGGTTCCTGAGTCTCCTCTTCTCCGCCTGTCTCACCCTCTTGAGGGCGGAGAGGTTCTTCCTTGCCATGGTGCCTCCTGTGTGCGTTCTGTAATTATTGGTGTTGAATAATTTAATATATAGAGTCGTGTAAAAGCAAGCCCC
>Ga0256830_1000191_pt1 | contig 54908 bp, 46 predicted proteins | sample 128326metaG_FD_190537 | JGI IMG/M metagenome (GOLD analysis project Ga0256830, IMG submission 190537) | Hydrothermal vent microbial communities from Lau Basin, Pacific Ocean - 128-326 | ecosystem: Environmental > Aquatic > Marine > Hydrothermal vents | place: Pacific Ocean: Lau Basin | collected... | reverse complement strand
CGAAGCTCTTGATCGAAGCCCCGGTAAACGGCGGCCGTAACTATAACGGTCCTAAGGTAGCGAAATTCCTTGTCGGGTAAGTTCCGACCTGCACGAATGGCGTAACGATGGCCACACTGTCTCCACCAGAGACTCAGTGAAATTGAAATCGCGGTGAAGATGCCGTGTACCCGCGGCTAGACGGAAAGACCCCGTGCACCTTTACTATAGCTTTGCACTGGACTTTGAATATACTTGTGTAGGATAGGTGGGAGACATTGAAGCGGCGACGCCAGTTGTTGTGGAGTCATCCTTGAAATACCACCCTGGTGTGTTTGAGGTTCTAACCCAGGTCCGTCATCCGGATCGGGGACAGTGTATGGTGGGTAGTTTGACTGGGGCGGTCTCCTCCCAAAGTGTAACGGAGGAGCACGAAGGTACCCTAATCCTGGTCGGAAATCAGGAGATTAGTGCAAAAGCATAAGGGTGCTTGACTGCGAGACAGACACGTCGAGCAGGTACGAAAGTAGGTTTTAGTGATCCGGTGGTTCTGAATGGAAGGGCCATCGCTCAACGGATAAAAGGTACGCCGGGGATAACAGGCTGATTCCGCCCAAGAGTTCATATCGACGGCGGAGTTTGGCACCTCGATGTCGGCTCATCACATCCTGGGGCTGTAGCCGGTCCCAAGGGTATGGCTGTTCGCCATTTAAAGTGGTACGCGAGCTGGGTTTAGAACGTCGTGAGACAGTTCGGTCCCTATCTGCCGTGGGCGTTGGAGATTTGAGAGGGGCTGCTCCTAGTACGAGAGGACCGGAGTGGACGTACCTCTGGTGTACCGGTTGTCACGCCAGTGGCATCGCCGGGTAGCTAAGTACGGACGGGATAACCGCTGAAAGCATCTAAGCGGGAAACCTTCCTTAAGATGAGATCTCCCTGAATCCTTGAGATTCTTGAAGGGCCGTTCGAGACCAGGACGTTGATAGGCACGGTGTGGAAGCGCAGTAATGCGTGCAGCTAACGTGTACTAATTGCCCGTGAGGCTTGACCATATAACCCCAAGAGGTTTGATAGTGTAACGTTATTTGATGGACGTGGAATCAAAACAAGGCCTGAAAAAGCAAAAAAGCTGAAAAAGCAAAGCTGAAAACAGTTTCCAGATTAAAAAGATTCGGTTCGTTTGTGTCATGCGAGGCGCTGCAAAGCAGGTAATGCTGCCAGATATGCAGCGTCAGTGAGAAAATGTCACAGACCAACCAACAAGTTTTGCCTGGCGGCCATAGCGAGTGTGAACCACCCGATCCCATCCCGAACTCGGAAGTGAAACTGCTCAGCGCCGATGATAGTGTGGGAGTTCCCATGTGAAAGTAGGTCACTGCCAGGCGTTTAATACCGATGAGTGGCACCTCCTCTTCTGCTAGTTTTGCCAGGGGGGGAGGTGCTTGCATCATAAACAAGCCCCTGTGGAATTGCATATTGAGTGCGAAACCGCAGGGGCTTTTTTATTGCTGTTTGTTTTCCATGTCGGCGTACCTTGCCACATTAACGCCATATTCAAATGTCTTGTTATGATCTACAATACTTGTATCGATTTTTATCATAAACAGGTATGAGTTTTGTCCAATTACACAAATATTCTTGTGGCGCTTGATTTGTCTAATGAAGCAAACGGGGTTTTGGCGAGAGCTGTAAACCTCGCTGATAAGTTTAATGCCAAGGTTACAATTGTTCACGTTGTTGAGCCCGTGGTGCTAGATGTTAATGTGGAGTTTTCTCCTTCGTTTGACTTTGATCTAGAAGAGGGGCTGGTTTCAAGGGCAACGGCTTTTTTACAGCAAATGACGGCACAGTTTAGTGAACAAAAGATTAATTCTGTTGTGCTTGTTGGTTCGGTCAAGCACGAAATTCATTCGCAAGCAAAAAAAGACAGTATTGATTTGATAGTAATAGGGACTCACGGCCGTCATGGCGTGGCTCGTTTGTTAGGTTCCACTGCCAGCTCGGTATTGCATGGCGCTCCTTGTGATGTATTAACCGTTAAAATTGCCTAGCAGCTTGTTGAAGGCTTCGCAAATAAGCGTGAAGCAAAGTAAAACTCGGCAAATAAAACCGTTATGTGTATGGATTATCAAAGCCATTTTTGTTGAATTTTAACGCTGTATTATGGCAAATGGGGGCTTTTCAGTATTATTCTATGGGTTTTTAGATATTTGCCGCTATAGTCTGTATGTCGAATTAAAGGAAATTTGAGTGAACAAAGGATATTATCGGAATATTGCTGGCCTTTTTGTATTGGTCGTGTGTTTTACAGGTATTCCTCCTGCTTTTGCCGATACAAACCTGCTTAAGGCGGTTGTTGGGGGTGATATTGCAAAAGTAAAGCAATTGGTTAAAAGCGGTTCTGATATTAATTTTGTTGATAGGGACGGCAATAATTTGCTTTTTAATGCAATCATTAATGGCAAGATAACAATGGCTAAATGGTTGTTAAATCACGGAGTTGATCCAAACGTAGAAAATAAATACGGTGCTCCGGTATTAATAACGGCAGCCGGTAGTGGCTATGATGATTTGGTGGAGTTACTTTTAAAAAAAGGGGCAGATATAAATGCGCGTTTCGCGCGCTATGATAATGTTTCTGCACTGATGCTGGCAGCACAAGACGGTTATTTGAAGACAGTGCAGGTTTTGATAAAAGCAGGCGCAAATGTCAATGCTGAAACGACTAACGGCGATACAGCCTTGATAGCAGCAACAGCCAAAGGGCATCTTGATGTTGTAAGAGAATTGATTAAACGGGGTGCTGATGTGAACATGCGGTCTGAGACCGGGTATTCTGCCTTGTTTGTGGCGATCAGTGAGGGTAATGAGGATATGGTCGCGTTCTTGCTAAACAAAGGTGCAGATACAAATGTCGCTGATGATAATGGTGATACTGCGCTAAAATTGGCCAAACGAATGAAAAATCCGGATATAATAAATCTCATCAAGAACAACGGTGGCCGCTAGTTGCTTATTGGTCCCGAGTTGTTTTACTCTAACAAATAACCATAAGCTGCTATACGCTCGTGCATCTCAACAAACTAACGACTGTTATCTTTTTTTTATTGTTTTTTTCTGCGTGCTCGTCGTGGCAGATAACTGACTGGAACTCGTATAAAGTAATACTGGAAGTGCAAGATCCGTTTGGAAAAGCATTAAGTGGTGTGAAAGTCCAGTCTCAGGGTAAATCCACAACTGCCTTCACCAGTGATAATGGTCGATTGATATTGCATTTTAATCAATCAGGATTGCATATTGTGACTATTCAGTCACCTGATTGGCTTACAAAGCAGATACTGATCAAAACACCAGATGATGTTAATAAAGTCGTTATTGTCAATCTTAAACCCAAGTCACGTTTTTGAGTTTTGCTAAATTTTGTCCATTATGATGAATATATAAAGATAGTTTCCTATCTTTATTCCAAATCTGAAAATCACAAGCAATGCCTGTTAGCCGAATTATCTGCATTTTTGAATAAATCGCAGGTTGAGGTCATTGCAGTGCTCAAGTCCCTAATTGCCCTTGGTGCTCCCATGCAGTTCAATCAATCCGGCAATATTGCAATAACAGCAGCTTTGGATACGTATTCAAAAATGCGAATTCAGTCATCGTGTACGGAGTGCTGTGACGGCGGGGTGGAGGTATTGATTTTTTTGACGATCGATTCAACAAATACATATTTAAAATCACTTGCACCTCCAACGGAGCGGTCACTCATTTGTATTACAGAGCAGCAAACTGCCGGTCGAGGTCGGCGGGGTAAGCGCTGGGCTTCGCCATTTGCGTCGAATGTGTATTTTTCCTACAGAGGGCGAGTCCGTGTAGACCCGCAATTATGCGGATGTATCAGTTTGATTTCAGGACTCGCCACGATACAGGCCCTAGAAAGTCTGGGCTTTAAAGGCTTGCAGTTAAAGTGGCCAAACGATATTTATGTTAATCATAAAAAATTGGCCGGTATGTTAATTGAAGTTGTTTCCATAAATGCAGAATATGTCGACTTGGTCATTGGTATCGGATTAAATGTAAAAATGCCGCTATTTGCCACCGCCGAAATTGAACAGCCCTGGACAGATTTGCATCATTGCTTATCAGCTGAAGCGGTTCTGCAAGTTATGCCATCACGAACAGATATCGTGATTGCCATTGTCAATCAGTTGGTGACCAATTTACGAGTATTTGAAGCAACAGGTTTACCCGCGTTTTATCAACAATGGAATAAATACGACCTTTTACAGGGGCGAAGTATCAACGTAAGGCAGGCAAATAAGGAGATACACGGCGTTGCAGCAGGCATAAATGAATGCGGTGAACTGCGCCTCCAAAGCGAAACAGGCATCATATTCGTCAATGCCGGCGAAGTCAGTGTTAGGTTTTTATGAGAATCCAATTCTTACCATATAAAACAATAAATTATGAACTTGCTAGTTGATATTGGGAATACACGCATTAAATGGAAAATCGCTTCAGGGGAGTTTGAGGGTGAAACAAACAGTGTCGAGTATCAGCGCGGCACCTTGATTGCCCGGCTTGACAAGGCGTTATCACTGGATTGTCCGGGTTTTTCCAATGTTTATATTTCCAATGTTGCCGGAGAACAGATTGAATCGCTCGTTTTTCAATGGTTTGTTGACAATTTTGGTATCATCCCCCAATTTGCACTTAGTCTTCGTCAAAAGTGCGGCTTGATTAGTGCATATAAACAGCCAGAACAATTGGGTGTGGATCGCTTTCTCGCCATGATTGCTGCTTGTGAGCTGCATGAGTCGCCGCTTGTTGTTGTTGACTGTGGTACAGCAACAACAATAGACAGCATAAATGCACAACAAGAATTCATTGGCGGCGTGATTTTACCCGGACTGGGTTTGATGCGTTGTGCATTGTCTGACGGCGCGGAGGCCTTGCCTCTGGTGCAACAGGCTGAAATTATTGATGTGTTTTCAACAGATACAGGCAGTGCTATTTTATCTGGAACAATATTGGCTACAACTATGGTAATCGATAACGCTGTTCACACATTGGCTAAATTAACCGGCAGTGAAGTCAAATGCATTGTAACCGGCGGCTATGGAGAGACCATTTGCACTTATTTGCAAACGCCCGCTGAATACTACCCTGATTTGGTGTTAAACGGATTGTCGGCGTATTTTCAAGCGCAATGAACAGAAATATATGAGACTTAATCGGCTGAATAAATTGCAATGGTTAATGCTGGTGCTCGTTGCCTTGAATACGGTGGTGGCAATTGTTTTTTTATCAGCAAAACCGGTTGCTGTGCCAAATAAAGAAAAAATTTACCCGCCAAATCTGGCTACCATCATATTGATCGGAACGCCGGAATACGAGGCTTATATTGCAAGTCAAGAAAAAAAAATTCAGATGGTGTGTTACGAATTGGGGCCCTTCACCGAAAACAGTTATGTCTCAGCTGTTGGGCATCGTTTGTCAAGCCGCAAGCTTGATGTGTTTCGAAAAACAGATACAGAAAAAGAAAAAATTGGTTATTGGGTTTATCTTGAACCGGAGCGCAGTCGTGCACTTGGGCGACTGAAAGTAGAAGAGATCAAGCTTTTGGGTCTTAAGGACGTGGTGTTGTTAACGCAAAATAATCCGCGATATGCGATTTCGCTGGGTTTTTTTAAGGATAAAGGCTTTGCTAACAGGCGGTTGCTTAAGGCTCAGTCGTTGGGATTGGATGCGAAAATGAGTCCCCGTTACAAGTATGAGGATTATCAGTGGCTGGGAATAAGGACAAATACTGAAAATGACCTTACGCAACATGAGTGGTCAAACATTCTTCGTGAATATCAAGATATTGAATTAAAAACAGTAAACTGCCAATAAAATTTGAATTTGATTGTTGCGTTTTTTTCCGAAGTCTATATAATTTCGCGCTCAAACAAAGCTGGTGTAGCTCAGTTGGCAGAGCAGCTGACTTGTAATCAGCAGGTCGTAGGTTCGACTCCTATCACCAGCTCCATCTATCAAAGGCTTACGAGAATTTCGTGGGCCTTTTTTTATGTTTTATGCCACTCAATTGTTTTACCAAATCAAATTGTAAACGCTGCGCAGGTCTCGCAGGCAAACCCTTTATTTGCTCAAGGAGTTAACAATGGCAAAATTGTTCACGGCTTGGTTGCTTCAGAATCTGTTTTGTCAAAACACTGTTTTATGGGCGATGACTATCGGGGCGGTTTAGAATTTCTATTTTACCATTCTTAATGCTAAGTACATGTATGCTGCGACGGGTGCTGTTAGGCAACGGGACGCTTTTGTACAAGCGGTTTTCTGCATACACGTTAACACGAGCCTTGCCTTGAAAATTGGGGCTTCCCGAATAATTATCAACCCATAAGTTATATTCTTCACCTGTTTGTATTTTGTCTAAGGTAATCGTCTCCGGGCCAAAGCCCCGTGTTTCGTCTCTGTCAAGTTTAACTTTATTGGGAATGTATTTTTTGTTTCGAAAAGATACATGGAATTCGTGACTCTTTAAATGCAGGTCAAGATCCTTTGGTTTTTCAGCCCATTGCAGGACGAAGCGGATTTTTTCCGGAGCCAAGGCGCGAGAAAGTGCAAAGCGTTTGTTAAGGACGGTGCCGGCGCTGACAATTAAATCGGTTTTAAAAGATATATATTCAGGCTTTTTTACACTTAACGGGATTTGTTCATCCATCATGTTCTCAAACGGCGTCATAGACAGTTCGGCATATCCGAGCTGATTCGTGGTGAGTTGCACAGGACCCAGTATTACCTTGGCGTTTTGTATTGGTTGGCAATTTATTGCATCTTTGAATGACAGTATCAGTTTGCCTTCCAGTTCCGAAAGGCCCTCAATTTCCGCATGTTCCTGAGGACCCCAGCAAGCCAGCAAGGCGGGGGAAACCAAGGATAATAAAATGGCGCAGATTGCTTTCTTTTGTTGTTTCATTGTGTTTTCTCGGCTGAAGGTGAAAGAAAGAGCAAATACTTTTATTGTATTCAGTTTAAACGATATCACCTTGTTGTGCCCGTGGGAATTGTTATTGATGCTGTCAGCAGTCGCTTTTTTTACTGAAAAATTGTGAGCTTATTCCAGGTTTCATTTTTGTGGTCTCGAGTTTTGTCTTACCGGGACGATTATAGAGCTAATTCATGATTGTTATGAGAGAAAAGAGCAGATAATGAAATCCAGGTTATACTCACTCACAACTAACCGCCAAGAGGGGCAATTTATTGTCAATTTGGCAGAAATTCTGGTCAGTGCCGGGTTGGTAATAGGGGTTGCGTTTCAGGTGCAGCTTTTTTTACAGGATTATCAGTTTGAAAACTACTACGAGGAACTTAAAGACGTTGAAAACGCATTATGGGAATACAGGGATATAACAGGTTACTGGCCTGCTGATTGTAACAAGGATGGTGTGGTTGATATTGGCGCGAATACCTTATTGCCACAACAATTGCCTCAAAGCTGTGTGTTTGACGTTAGGTCTCAGGAGGCTATGCTGAAGGTTTTTACTGATCTTGCGAGTGTAAATATGCTTGATGAAGATTTAAGGGCTAAATTTGCTGATGGTCACGGGCATTATATGCAGCTTGCTCACGTTGTGGATGGCAATCTTGAAGCGAAAGGCAAAAATGTGTTGGTCGCATTTGACGTATCGCTTGAAATGGCGCAATGGCTTGATCAGAAAATTGACGGCAGATTGGCCGCGGCTGCTGGCAGGGTGAGATTATGGGGAGACGGATATTCTCAGCATTGGCCACAGACAACGGATGCAGGTCGGGTTAGCATAGCGTATTATATCGATTCCAAAATATAGTATCTCTGGGCAACACAAATTGGCAGGACATGATAAAGGCGCGTGAATTGTTTCACGCGCCTTTTTTGTTGCAAGCGAGAGTTAGTAACGGTAGTGATCCGGTTTATAAGGACCCTCAATAGGGATGCCCAAATATTCAGATTGTTCTTTCGTCATTGTGGTAAGGTTTACGCCGATTTTCATCAAGTGTAAACGTGCGACTTTTTCATCAAGGTGCTTCGGTAAAATGTACACCTTGTTTTCGTATTTACTGGCGTTTTCCCATAATTCCATTTGTGCCATTACCTGGTTGGTAAAAGACGCTGACATAACAAAACTTGGGTGACCGGTTGCACAGCCCAGGTTTACCAATCGGCCTTCAGCAAGGATGATGAGTTTTTTGCCGTCAGGAAAAGTCACGTGATCAACTTGCGGTTTTATATTGTCCCATTCGTAACCACGGATTGAGGCGATGTCAATTTCAGAATCAAAGTGGCCAATATTGCAAACGATGGCTTCGTTTTTCATGGCAAGCATGTGATCGTGGTTGATAACATTGATGTTGCCAGTTGTGGTGACGAAAATATCACCTTGAGGTGAGGCGTCCTCCATAGTGACAACGCGGTAACCTTCCATGGCGGCTTGCAATGCGCAAATTGGATCAATTTCGGTTACCCAAACAGTAGCGCCCATGCCTTTAAATGCTTGGGCGCAGCCTTTACCCACATCACCATAGCCGATGACGACACAAATTTTACCGGCGACCATAACATCGGTCGCACGTTTAATTCCATCAAGTAATGATTCGCGGCAGCCGTACAAATTGTCAAATTTTGATTTTGTGACTGAGTCATTTACATTAATTGCCGGGACTTTGAGCTTGTTAGATGCAACCATTTCATATAAACGATGTACGCCGGTTGTGGTTTCTTCAGAGAGGCCTTTCACATCATTTAGTAGTTCTGGAAATTTTTCATGCATCATAATAGTCAGGTCGCCGCCATCATCCAGAATCATATTGGGGCGCCAGCCATCAGGGCCGATAATGGTTTGTTCAATACACCATTCGGCTTCCTCTTCCGTTTCCCCCTTCCATGCGAAAACAGGAATGCCGGCTGCTGCCATCGCTGCTGCTGCTTGATCTTGTGTTGAGAAAATATTGCACGAGGACCAGCGAATTTCTGCGCCCAGTTCGATTAATGTTTCCATCAGCACAGCTGTTTGAATGGTCATGTGAAGGCAGCCGGCAATACGCGCGCCTTTGAGGGGCTTTTTGCTGCCAAACTCTTCACGTAATGCCATCAAGCCCGGCATTTCGGTTTCTGCTATTTTAATTTCTTTTCGGCCCCAGTCGGCCAAAGATATATCAGCGACTTTATAATCACTCATCATTGCTCTCCGTGTGTCTATCTAAGCGCAGTTGTTTAAGGAACGACTGCTTCGAGCCTGGCAGTGGGGCTGTTGCAACGCTTCTCGAAACAGTTGTTTTTTATATGTTGGGGCTTAAAGTCCAGCAGCATCCTTCAAAGTGGCTGCCTTGTCCGTTTTTTCCCATGTAAATTCCGCGTCTTCACGACCAAAGTGACCATATGCAGCAGTCTTGCCGTAAATGGGTCTTAACAGATCAAGCATGTTAACCAAGCCTTTGGCACGCAGGTCAAAGTGTTCGCGTACAAGCGCTATTATTCGGCTTGCAGCGATTTTTTCTGTACCAAAAGTTTCGATTGAAATGGATGTCGGTTCAGAAACACCGATGGCGTAAGAAATTTGAATTTCACATTTATCGGCAAGGCCGGCAGCAACAATGTTTTTTGCCACGTAGCGGCCGGCATAAGCGGCTGAACGATCAACCTTTGAAGGGTCTTTGCCAGAGAAGGCGCCACCGCCGTGCCGTGCCATTCCACCATAGGTGTCGACGATGATTTTTCGGCCGGTTAAACCGGCGTCACCAACGGGGCCACCAATAACAAATCGACCGGTAGGGTTGATGAAATATTTGGTGTTTTTATCAAGCCATTCTGCCGGCAAAACAGGCTTGATGATTTCTTCACGTACCGCTTCAATTAAGTCCTGTTGGGCAATTTCAGGTGAGTGTTGCGTTGAAAGCACGATGGCGTCAATGCCAACAGGCTGATTGTTTTCATAGCGAAAAGTGACCTGGCTTTTGGCATCGGGTCGTAGCCAGGACAGTGTGCCATTTTTTCGTACTTCAGCCTGGCGTTTAACCAAACGGTGTGCATAAGTGATTGGTGCGGGCATCAATACGTCGGTTTCGTTACTCGCGTAACCAAACATCAGTCCCTGGTCGCCGGCACCTTGCTCATGATCGTCAAATTCATCTACACCCTGGGCGATATCAGCGGATTGTTTGTCAATTGACGTGATGACAGCACATGATTCCCAGTCAAACCCCATGTCTGAATGATTGTAGCCAATGCGTTTGACGGTTTGACGAACAACATCTTGCATATCAACCCAGGCGCTGGTTGTGATTTCACCAGAAAGGATAACCATGCCGGTATTTACCAGGGTTTCGCAAGCCACGCGTGCTTTGGGGTCTTGATCCAGTATGGCATCTAAAACGGCATCGGAAATTTGATCTGCGACTTTGTCTGGGTGTCCCTCGGAAACAGATTCTGATGTGAAAACGTAATCTTTTAGCATTGTTATTCCTTGTAAGCTTCACACGCGAGTGCGGATAAGTATAAAATAGTCTAAGGTATATCGAATTGTTGGTATTTTACTTAAATAAATGCTGCTGTATAGCGTAAACGCTTGTTTCGAAATGATTGGAGTGCTAAATGGTTAGTTTGCAAACGCCTGTATGTGATTTTGGTCAGCCTGCGGTGGGTTTTTCGTTACCCGGGGTCGATGGCAGTGACTGGGATTTGGAAAAGGCCCGTGGTAAGAACGGCTTGCTGGTGATGTTTATCTGCAATCATTGCCCGTATGTGAAATCCATTCGTGAACGAATTGTGCGTGACACAAAAGAACTTAAAGAAAACTATGGCATTAATTCCATCGCAATTATGTCAAATGACCCAAAAGAATACGAAGAGGATTCTTTTGCGAACATGAAAGCGGTGTCTGAAGAATTCGATTTTCCTTTTCCCTATGTTATGGATGAAACCCAAAGCATTGCCAAAGCTTATGGTGCTGTTTGTACACCGGATTTTTTTGGCTATAACGCGAAACTGGAGTTGCAATACCGGGGCAGGCTGGATGAGAGCAAAAAGCAGGCAGCAGCTGAAGATGTGCGCCGTGATTTGTTTGAAGCGATGGTGCAGGTGGCACAAACAGGTAAAGGCCCAACAGAGCAAATTCCCAGTATGGGGTGTTCCATTAAGTGGAAGGAAGATGCAGAGGAATAGGGTGCTTTATTACCTTATAAACCGGCGAATTTTGCTCTTTTTGTGTTCAAGTGCAGCTGAAATCGCCTTTGACAGTTGTTTTAAAGGCATGATGTTTTTATATAAAACAATAAGATACCGTTAAATTTTAGTGAAACCTGCGAATAATTGTTGCTGTTATCGTCTATCTGAGAGAAAATACGCCCCTTTTTTATGGCAAAGTCCGTCTTTAAGCGACCGAATTGTGAGTGACTTATGGTTTGAGTCCGACTCGCAGTGCCTTCATAGTTCTGAATAATACGCACTTATTAAGCTGTGGATATAGTGACCAAATTCAACAGAACGGTTAGAGACCGTTTTGTAAAACGTTAATATTTTTAAAGTTAAGTCATTTTTTATTTATAAGTAACCTTAAGGAGAGATAAATGACATCTCGTAAAGATCTGGCCAACGCGGTTCGTGCATTAAGCATGGATGCTGTGCAAAAGGCAAATTCTGGGCATCCAGGCGCACCCATGGGTATGGCTGATATTGCCGAAGTATTGTGGAATGACCACATGGTTCACAATCCGGCTAATCCTGACTGGGCAAATAGAGACCGATTCGTATTGTCCAATGGCCACGGCTCAATGCTGATTTATTCATTATTGCATTTGACCGGATACGCATTACCAATGGAAGAACTGAAAAACTTTCGTCAATTGCATTCCAAAACACCGGGGCACCCCGAATACGGCTACGCGCCGGGTGTTGAAACCACGACCGGGCCGTTGGGACAAGGGATTACCAATGGTGTTGGTATGGCCATCGCCGAAAAAGCCATGGCAGGTCAGTTTAATAAAGACGGGCATGAAATCGTTGATCATCATACTTATGTGTTTTTGGGCGACGGCTGTTTAATGGAAGGTATTTCCCATGAAGCATGTTCGTTGGCTGGTACATTGGGGCTAGGTAAGTTAATTGCGTTTTGGGATGACAATGGTATTTCTATCGACGGTCATGTTGAGGGCTGGTTTACCGATGATACGCCCAAGCGTTTTGAATCTTATGGATGGCATGTGATCGCCGATGTTGACGGCCATGACCCGGAAGCAATCGCAAACGCAATTGAAGCGGCCAAGTCGGAAACAGACAAGCCAACCATGATTTGTTGTAAAACGATTATTGGTTTTGGCTCGCCAAACAAAGCGGGTAGCCATGCTTGTCATGGTGCGGCATTAGGCCAGGATGAAATTGACTTGACCAAAGAAGCACTCGGCTGGCCGCATGCGGCATTTGAAATTCCGGATGAAGTTTATGCCGGCTGGGATGCCAAAGAGAAAGGCGCTTCAGCAGAAGCTGCATGGAACGAAAAATTTGCAGCGTATAAGTCTGCATATCCTGAATTGGCAGCGGAGTTTGAGCGTCGCATGGCTGGTGAAATGCCCGCAGACTGGGCAGACAAAGCAGCAGACTATGTTGCATCGGTAAATCAGGCGGCGAAGAGCCCGGCTACTCGCCAGGCATCGCTGGCCGCTATTGAGGCGTATTCTCCAATTGTGCCAGAGTTGTTTGGTGGCTCTGCTGATTTGGGCTGTTCTAACTTGACGGAGTGGTCAGGTTACAAACCAATGGTCAATAATACAGATGCAAATTACATTAACTACGGTGTACGTGAATTTGCCATGTCAGCAATCATGAATGGTATTGCCTTGCACGGTGGACTTGTGCCATTTGGGGCGACATTCCTGATGTTTTCCGAATATGCACGTAACGCTTTGCGCATGGCGGCTTTGATGAAGGTTCAGAGCATTTTTGTCTTCACTCATGATTCTATTGGACTCGGTGAAGATGGGCCAACACATCAACCTGTAGAGCAAATTCCAACCTTGCGCATGATTCCTAACATGGATGTGTGGCGTCCGTGTGATGCGGTAGAGTCAGCGGTTTGCTGGAAATCGGCCATAGAGCGCAAGGACGGTCCTTCCTCGTTGATTTTCTCTCGTCAGGGCTTGCCACATCAAAATCGCGATACAGCGCAAATCGCGAATATTGCAAAAGGCGGTTACATACTAAGAGATACTGCGGGTTCTCCTGATGCCATTATCATTGCGACGGGTTCTGAAGTTGCCTTGGCGATGGATGCAGCTGAAGCATTGGCAGCGAAAGGCAAAAACGTGCGTGTTGTTTCCATGCCTTCTACTAATGTATTTGAAGCCCAGGATGATGCTTACCGGGAGTCTGTTTTGCCAAGTGGTGTTACCGCTCGCGTTGCGGTTGAAGCAGCAACACCGGATGCCTGGTACAAATATGTTGGTTTAAACGGCAAGGTCATTGGCATGACCAGCTTCGGTGAATCAGCACCTGCCGCCGAATTATTCAAAATGTTCGGGTTTACTGCTGAAGCCGTTGTTGAGGCAGTTGAATCAGTTATGTAAGCGGTTTCTTCTGTTGTGCAGATTCTGGATAGGTATGACAGAAGAAAGATTTTAGAAAAAGATTTTTTAGTAATCTGGAGATGTGAAAATGACAATTAAAATCGGAATTAACGGTTTTGGCCGAATTGGCCGTATGGCGTTCCGCGCTATTGCTCAGGATTTTCCTGGAATGGAAGTTGTTGCTATTAACGATTTGTTGGAAGCCGACTACCTTGCTTACATGTTGAAATATGACTCGGTACACGGTCGTTTCGACGGGGATGTTGCTGATAAAGACGGTAATCTTGTCGTTAATGGCAAAACAATCCGTTTGACTGCCGAGCGTGACCCTGCAAACCTGAAATGGAACGAAGTCGATGTAGACATCGTTCTGGAATGTACCGGCTTTTTTCTGACAGAAGAAACCTGTCAGAAGCACATTGATGCCGGAGCGAAGAAAGTGGTTCAATCAGCACCTTCTAAAGACAGCACACCAATGTTTGTGTACGGGGTAAATCATAACGATTATGCAGGTCAGGCAATTGTTTCAGCTGCATCTTGTACCACCAACTGCTTGGCGCCTGTTGCCAAGGTATTAAATGACAAATACGGTATCAAACGTGGTTTGATGACAACGGTTCACGCTGCCACAGCAACACAAAAAACAGTTGATGGCCCTTCCATGAAGGACTGGCGTGGTGGTCGTGGTATTCTGGAAAATATCATTCCTTCTTCCACGGGTGCGGCTAAAGCGGTCGGTGTTGTGTTGCCAGAATTAAATGGCAAGTTGACTGGCATGGCTTTCCGTGTACCAACTTCTGATGTATCGGTTGTAGATCTGACAGTTGAGTTGGAAAGTGACACAACCTATGACGACATTTGCGCTGCAATGAAAGAGGCAGCAACGTCTGGTCCAATGAGCAAAACGTTGGGCTATACCGATGACAAGGTTGTTTCAACGGACTTCCGTGGAGTTGGTTATTCATCTATCTTTGATGCAGGTGCCGGTATCGCTTTGGATGGTACTTTTGTTAAAGTAGTATCTTGGTATGATAACGAGTACGGCTATACATGCAATATGATGCGTTTTGTTGAGCACGTTGCTGCCAACTAAAAATGTAAAAAGAGGGGCAGATGATCTGCTCCTCTTTTTTGCTTTTGCCGGTATGCTTTAAAAGACGGGAAGAATAATTTATTAAGTATTGTTTTGACTACAGTGCTTAGTAAATTATTTTTAAATATAGGCAGTAGGAGAAAAAACATGTCAGTAATTAAAATGGCAGATCTGGACTTGGCAGGCAAGCGCGTACTTATTCGTGAAGATTTAAATGTACCTCTCAAAGATGGCGTGGTCGCTGACGATACACGAATTCGCGCATCTTTACCTACCATAAAAATGGCCATGGACGCTGGAGCCAAGGTGATGTTGATGTCTCACTTGGGGCGACCAACGGAAGGCGAGCCGACGGATGAGGCCTCACTTGCACCTGTTGTTTCGCATTTGTCAGGTTTGTTAGGCAAGGACGTGAAACTGGTTAAAGATTATTTGACTCATGCGCCAGAGCTTGCTGACGGTGAAGTGGTTGTCCTGGAAAACGTACGATTTAACGTTGGTGAAAAGAAAAATACCGATGAACTGGCAAAGCAATACGCGGCACTTTGTGATGTTTATGTAATGGATGCCTTTGGCACAGCTCATCGTGCGCAGGGTTCAACCCACGGTGTTGCCAAGTTTGCTGATGTGGCATGTGCGGGGCCGTTACTGGCGGGCGAATTGGACGCACTGGCCAAAGCACTGGATAACCCGGCTCGACCTATGGTGGCAATTGTTGGTGGTTCCAAAGTGTCTACCAAGTTAACCGTTCTTGATTCACTTTCAAAAGTGGTTGATCAGTTAATTGTTGGTGGTGGAATTGCAAACACATTTATTGCGGCTGCTGGTTATAATGTTGGTAAATCACTTTACGAAGCAGACCTTGTTGATACTGCGAAAAAACTCACAGCCGATGCTGAAGCACGTGGTGGCTCCATTCCTGTTCCAGTTGATATCGTTTGTGCCAAAGAATTTTCACCAACTGCGGCAGCAGAGTTGAAGGGTGTTTCTGAAGCGGCGGATGATGACATGATTTTCGATGTTGGTCCCGAGTCGGCAAAGCAGTTGGCTGATATTATAAAAAAAGCCGGCACAATTGTTTGGAACGGTCCCGTCGGTGTTTTTGAGTTTGATCAATTTGGTGAAGGCACAAAAGTGATTGCTGAAGCAATTGCAGAATCAGAAGGTTTTTCAATTGCCGGTGGTGGTGATACGTTGGCGGCTGTTTCCAAATATGGAATCTCTGACCGAGTGTCTTACATTTCAACAGGGGGTGGCGCTTTCCTTGAATTTTTAGAAGGTAAAAAATTACCAGCGGTTGCCATTTTGGAAGAGCGCGCGAAATAATTAAAAAAAATAGTTGGGTAATTAGCTTATTGCCCGATGTCATATTAGGAAAAGATAAAGAATGCTCAGAAGAACCAAAATACTTGCTACATTAGGGCCTGCCACAGATGACCCAAAAGTACTGGATAAATTAATTGAAGCAGGCTTGGATGTTGTTCGTATCAATTTTTCTCACGGTGTTGCCGATGAGCACAAAAAACGCGTTGAAATGGTGCGTGACAGAGCCCGTGCCCATGGACGCCAGATTGGTGTTCTGGTCGATTTGCAAGGCCCAAAGATTCGTATTGAAAAGTTTAAAAATAAAAAAATATTTTTGGAAGAAGGTGATACGTTTATTCTGGATGCAGAGTGTCCAACGGATGACGGGGATCAGAACCGTGTTGGCCTGGCGTATAAAACCTTGCCCGACGATGTAAAGCGTGGCGATACTTTGTTGCTTGATGACGGTCGCATTGTTTTCTGGGTTGAAAATGTTGATGGCCCGCGTATCGAGTGTAAAGTTGTTGTTGGTGGTGCCTTGTCTGATCGTAAGGGTATTAATCTTCAGGGTGGTGGACTTTCGGCCCCGGCACTAACAGAGAAAGACAAGGCTGATATTGTCACAGCTTCAGAAATGAATGCAGATTACATGGCTGTTTCGTTTCCTCGTACCGCAGCAGATGTTGAACAAGCGCGTACACTGTTAACGGCGGCTGGCGGTCATGCGGCAGTTGTTTCAAAAATCGAGCGTGCAGAAGCGCTGGATGTTCTGGAGGAGATTATCGAGGCATCTGACGCGGTAATGGTTGCCCGTGGTGATTTAGGTGTGGAAATCGGTGATGCGGAATTGCCTGCGGTACAAAAGCATATTATTCGCACAGCGCGTAGTATGAATAAAGTGGTTATTACCGCAACGCAAATGATGGAATCCATGATTGAAAACCCCATCCCAACTCGTGCTGAAGTGTTTGATTGCGCAAATGCGGTAATGGATGGTACTGATGCGGTAATGTTGTCGGCGGAAACTGCGACAGGCAAGTATCCTGAAAAAGCCATTGCAGCAATGGATCGGGTTTGTCGTGAAGCAGAAAAACAGCGAGCAGTAAAAGAGTCAGATCACCGTATCAATTCACGATTTGAGCGTATTGATGAAGCAATTGCAATGGCAGCAATGTACACGGCCAATCATCTTGATATTAAGGCAATTGCCGCCTTGACTGAGTCTGGTGCTACACCTTTATGGATGTCGCGAATCAGCTCTGATCGACCAATATACGCGTTAACCAGTCACGTTGAAACACGTCGCAAGGTTACCTTGTATCGGGGTGTTTACCCAATCAGCTTTGAGTCGGAAACAAGTAATCATGCAAAAATAAACAAAGATGCAATCGACGAACTGGTTCGCCGTGGTGCTGTACGTGAAGGTGATTTGGTTATCATAACCAAAGGTGACTTCATGGGAATTGGCGGAGGCGCGAATGCCATGAAGGTGGTTCGCGTAGGTGAATTGGTTGATGTTGATTAGGCAAGAGAAGATTGACAGAATCAGAGCGTTTTATACACGCCTTGACGCTATTTTTATAATTTAGGTTATTTATATATCAGAAAACGAGGAGCATATCATGGCTATTATCTCATTACGCCAATTACTGGATTACGCAGCTGAAAACGATTTTGGTTTGCCAGCATTTAATGTCAATAACATGGAGCAGGTTCATGCAATCATGCAGGCAGCAGACGCGGTTGACTCTCCTGTCATCATGCAAGGTTCAGCTGGCGCCCGTTCCTACGCAGGTGAGCCTTTCTTGCGTCACATGATTGCCGCGGCAGTAGAGATGTATCCACACATCCCTGTTGTTATGCATCAGGATCATGGTTCAGAGCCAGCAGTATGTTTGCGTTCGATCCAGTCAGGTTTTTCATCGGTGATGATGGACGGATCACTGGAAGCCGACATGAAAACGCCATCTTCTTTTGAATATAATGTTAATGTCACCAAAACAGTGGTTGATATGGCTCATGCCGGTGGCGTTTCGGTTGAAGGCGAGCTGGGTTGCCTGGGTTCACTGGAAACCGGCAAAATGGGCGAAGAAGACGGGCACGGTGCTGATGGCGAGTTAGACATGGATATGTTGCTGACTGATCCGCAAGAAGCCAAGGATTTTGTCGAGCAGACAGGTGTAGATGCGTTGGCTATTGCCATCGGCACATCACATGGTGCCTACAAGTTTACCAAAGAACCAACGGGAGATGTGTTACGCATTGACCGAATCAAGGAAATTCACGCGGTAATCCCTAATACGCACCTTGTAATGCACGGTTCTTCTTCTGTACCGCAAGAGTGGTTGACAATTATTAACAATTACGGCGGTGATATGGGGCAAACATACGGCGTGCCAGTTGCTGAAATTGCAGAAGGCATCAAGTCTGGCGTTCGTAAAGTCAATATCGATACGGATTTGCGTATGGCGTCAACGGGTGCGGTTCGCAAATTTCTGGCCGAGAATCCAGCAAACTTTGATCCACGCAAATTCCTGAAAGCATCAACAGCGGCAATGTCGGAGATTTGTAAGTCACGTTTTGAAGCCTTTGGTTGTGCTGGTCATGCATCAAAAATCAAGGTTAAATCTCTGGAAGAAATGATTAGCTTTTATAAGTAATTATATTTGTTATGTTTAATAGGGGAGAATTGATGACGGTTTAACTGTTTCCGGTTTTTCCAGTAAAAAGGCGCATATTTATGCGCCTTTTTTTTCGTGTGTTAATTTGTTTTTCCGTGTTTTTAGTTTGTGTCAACGTGCCATCACTGCCATTTCGGTTAATTCAGAATTTCTGCCCTTGCGTTTTTTAATCTTGAGCATTGGCCAATAAAAACATAAAGCTTATTTTTTTCGTGTCGATAACTTTTGGTATATGAAACTACCAGGTTATGCCATGAATGCCTCAAAAACAGGAAAAAAGCGTGCATAAACAGCTACACACGGAAAATGCTGCGCTCGTGGGCAGGCAGACCATATATGACAGAAACCTGCAAATCGCAGGTTATGAATTATTGTATCGTCCAACCGAAACCTTGAACTCGGCCGAAGGCGTAGCGTTTGATGGCAGTATGGCCACGGGTGAAGTGGTTTTTAATGCATTTCTCGAGATCGGTATTGAGCAGCTGGTTGATGACAAACTGGCATTTATCAACTTGTCACAGGAACATGTCGAAGGCTCGGCACCAATCGTTTTTCCTTGCGAATCTGTTGTCTTGGAAATACTGGAGGATATTGATCCGAATCCTGCCGTTATCGCCGGTATGGCGTTATTGAGGGAAAGGGGGTTTACGCTGGCGCTGGATGATTTTGTGTTTGATGAACATCTTATGCCCTTGGTGCCACTGGTGGACATTATCAAAGTCGATATTATGGGGTGTTCCGAGGATGAGCTTGATTCCGGAATCGCATTATTGAACGAAACCTTTACAGGCAAATTGCTTGCAGAGAAAGTCGAGACTCAGCAAGAATTTGATATGTGCAAGGCAATGGGCTTTGATTATTTTCAGGGATATTTTCTCGAAAAGCCGGTGATGGTGAGAGGGAAAAAAATGCCCTCTAATCAGATGGCTGTTATTCAACTACTCGGTCGTTTGCAAGAGCAGGACATTGAATTAGGCGAAATAGAGGAACTCGTCAAACAAGACCCCTCGTTGAGTTTTAAAATATTGCGTTACATTAATTCACCGGCATTTAGCGTGGACTCGGAAGTGACATCCATAAAACAGGCCCTGGCTTTATTGGGGCTTGATACTTTAAAGCATTGGATGACACTCATTGTGATTTCAACGGCATCTGACAAGTCCCCGGATTTAATAGCCAAAGCATTGTGTCGTGCGCGAATGTGTGAACTGCTGGCAAAACTGTTAAAGCTCAATGATCAAAACCAGTTTTTCCTCGTTGGTTTGTTCTCCATTCTCGATGCAATGTTAGGGCAGGAAAAATCGGAAATACTCAGCCAGATTCCTTTGCACAAGAATATCAAAGCTGCCTTGCTTGAAGGGAAAGGAAATATGGGCGTTGTCTTGAAATGTGCCATCGCTTATGAGCATGGCGATTGGGAAAATGTCAAATGCGGAAAAATTCCCTTGGAAATTATTAAAAAGGTTTATTTGAAATCATTGAATTGGTCAAATGTGCAAATGGCTGGATTGAATTAGAGCAACAAAATTATGCAAGCTACTCTACGCAATGGTCGGTTAAGTTAATGTCAAATGAATTACAAAAACAGCTGGCAGTGTTAAAGGCCAATTACTTAAATTCGCTACCATCAAAAATAGACGAGTTGCGCAGCCTGTGGCAGGCTGCAATTGACTCAAAAAAAGATGAAACTGTGGTGGAATTGTACCGAAAGTCGCATTCCTTAGCTGGTTCGGGGGCGACGTTTGATCAGATTGCATTGAGTAAAGTGGCAAAATCCTTTGAACTTTTTTTGAAAGAACATCTGGAAAACGGTGATTTGTATTCGGATGACATTAGCCAACGTGTCGATACGTATATAACAAAAATAGCAAACTCCTATGGTGATGCTGCTCAGGACGAGGCTGAAAATGAGTATATTGAAGACGAAAACCCCGTATTGACACAGCAGAAAAAGCAGGAAGATCAAATCAGCTTATCGACAGCATCATTAAATGTGGTTGTCGAGAAAATGAAAATACTAATTGCAGATGATGATTTGGATAACCGGAATCATCTGGAGTTAATATTAAAGTCTGAAGGCCATGAGGTGTGTCTTGCGAGCAATGGGAAAGAGGCCGTTGAACAGTTTCGTAAAAATAACCCGGATCTGATATTGATGGATGTTGTTATGCCGGTAATGACTGGCTACGAGGCGGCTCGTCGAATAAAAAATGCCATGGCTGAGAGATTTGTGCCAGTTCTGTTTTTGACCGCAGTTACAGACGATGAATCCCTGGCTGGTTGTATTTCCGCTGGTGGTGATGATTTTATTAGTAAGCCGGTTCATCCGTTGTTACTGAATGCAAAACTGGCGTCATTTCAGCGAATTTCAAAAATGTATCAAAAGCTTGATGAGTATCAAAGAAAAAATGAAGAGGAAATGATTGCCTCCAAGGAAGTTTTTGCCTCACTGATTTATGTTAACGAATACAAGGTTGATGGCTTGCAAACCTGGGCCAAATCACCGGGGCACTTCAGTGGTGATACCCATTTGTACACACAAGTGGATAATGGACGCGTCTATGTGTTGCTTTGCGATTTTACCGGGCATGGACTGCCAGCGGCAATCGGTACGGTTTTTGTCTCCGACCTGTTTCGTTCCATGACAAGCAAAAATATTCCTGCGCTGGAAATATTGAGTGAAATCAATACGAAAATGAATCAGATTTTACCAACAGGGCGCTATTGTGCGGCGATAATGCTGGATTACTCCCCACTGGATAATAGCGCGTATTTATGGAATTGCGGTTTGCCGGATGTTTATGCAACGGATATGGATCGAAAAATAAAAGCCGTATATTCTTCGGAAAATGTGCCTTTAGGTGTGGTTCCCGGCGAAGTAACCTCAATGCCTTATGAGATAGATACCAGCAAAGTGAATGAAATTGTTATTTTCAGTGATGGCATTACCGAAGCGGAAGATCCACAGGGAAATATGTACGGTGAGAAAAAACTGATTAGCCTGATTGAAAACTCGGGCGTGGAGAATGATCTTTTTACAGTGATAAAAACAGATCTTGAAGCGTTTATGGATGGCGAAGAGCCAACCGACGATATCTCTCTCATTGTCTTCAAATTTAAATAAAGGAAATTGAGATGTTTAAAGAAGCCGCGTTTGTTTCTTCTGCCAGCATGGCCGCTGAGCTTGAAATCGTTGCCAAGGTCGCAAAGGATATGTCAATTAGTGTAAAAAATGCCAAGGCAATTGCAAACCGGGCTGGTGCAAAAGCCCGAGGGTTTGCACCTATCACCGATTTTATTGATGAAATGTCGATAGATACAATGAAGTTGGTTAGCGCGATTAATGTTGAATCCACGACTTTATCAAAAGTTGCGATCGCTGAACTGCGTACCCGTGATGCTTTTAGCAAATTTGTTGAGGTTAAAAGCAAGGCTACCAATGCAGAATTTATTTCAACCTTAACGGACTCAATCGAGGCATTAAAAGTGCAGCATAATGAAGAAAAATCTGAATTAGTGCGTTATGCCAAAAAACTGAAAAGTCTAATGGATGACATTGCACAAAAAATGGCTGTTGCCAATGTGATTGTCAGTAATTCAAGAATAGAGGCCGTAAATGCCGAGGAATATCGAGCCAGTCTCGAGACGATAGCAGACGATATCGATAAGTCGTGTGCAACAATAAGAGACCGGGTTAATCAATCGTTTAATCGTTTGGAAAATGCTATGGATCAATGGAAGAGGCTAGCTACATATGAAAGCAACAAACATCTATGAAGAAAAACATAAATGGGTAATGTTTGGCAGAGACCCGAACAAGCCTGGAGGAATTATTGACACCAACCAGTATCTGGTTTGCACTGACGACCGAGCCATTGTGCTTGATCCTGGTGGAATTGAAATTTTTTCAAACATGCTTGCATCTTTGTTGCACCATGTTTCCATTGATCAAATCACAGACTTGTTTGCTTCCCATCAGGATCCGGATATTATTTCCTCTTTAGGCTTGTGGGATCAAGCCTTGCCTCATGCCAAGTTGCATGCGCCTTGGTTGTGGGAGGGCTTTATTCGTCATTTTGGCTTGAATGCAATTGACTATGTGCCTGCACCTGACGAAGGTGGCACAATCGATTTAGGGGGGCTTAAACTGGAAATGATTCCAGCGCATTATCTTCATTCGTCGGGCAATCTGCATATTTATGACCCGGTTGCAAAAATATTGATGAGTGGTGATGTGGGAGCTGCGCTTGAGCCGATTGGTGCCGACATTTTTGTGGAAGATTTTGATTCCCACATCGATAAAATGAAAATGTTTCATCAGCGTTGGATGCCATCCAACAGAGCTAAAAATGACTGGGTAGCGAGAGTCAGAAAGCTGGATGTGAAAATGATTGCGCCACAGCATGGACGCATTTTCAAAGACGAAAATGTAGGTAAGTTTCTTGACTGGTTTGAGGCCTTACCAGTCGGTACCGCCATATCGTGAATTTGCAATCGCTAGGGCACCTCTGAATAATTCCCTGGCGAGCGATAGCGGCGTTAAAAACGCTCTCAAAATGCTCATTTATTACATATAAACTCCGCTTTTTCGATTGTTTTTGCCTTGCTCTCATCTCACCAGGGAATTATTCAGAGGTACCCTAGAATAATCCGATTGCAAAACGAAAAATGAAGCCCGAGAAATCGGGTTTTATTTTCTCATTCATAAAGTTCCCGCATGCTTCAGTCGATAGCGTTTATATGATGCAAATTGTCACCGCAAGTAATCGAATTATCGCTGAAAACTGTTTTACAAATCTGTTCCTTATTTTCCTGCTCGGATTATGGGTGGAGGGTGCCGTGGCGGTTGATAGTCGTCCTGTGTCTTCCATCGGAGCTGGGGTTGAGTTCTCGAAAAAGCTTATCGTCGATAAAAATGGCAACTGCCCCAACGGTACCGTGCCTTATTCTGCAACAGCTGATGCCCAAGGTGTTATCAAGAAAAAAATGATGGCTTCCGGTTATGGTGCACCACCTGCCCGGTTGCTAAGCCCGATTCAAAAGCGCTTGCTCGCATTAAGAGCAGCTAAGCTTGATGCGATTCGGGCTCTGGCCGAGCAGGTGTCAGGTATTCGTATCTGGGGTGGGGCTACGGTATCGGACTTGGCCCTGAAATCGGATCGGCTACATATGCAATTGGATGCGTTTATTCGCGGCGCGCGAGTGGTTTCGTTAAACCAAATGCGTGATGGCAGTTATGAGGTGGTTATGGCGCTTGATTTTAGTCGTAATACGCTACAACGCTTAAATCTCGATCATTGCTTATCCCAAACGCAAGCACAAAACAAATCCTCACCTCACCTATAGCCCGCTCTGTGTAGTACCCGCCCGGGGTTGTTCACCGGCCAGCTTGTGAGAGCTCCTTGATTCAATTTATAATGCTACCTTGTTAACGATAAAATACCTGTGGATTGCCAGGTGTTGGTTCTTTTTGTGCTCAAAAGTGCGGGATTATGCTTAACGTCACTATTCGACAACTAAAGGTATTTGAGTCTGTTGCCCGTCATTTAAGTTACACGCGTGCGGCAGAAGAGTTACACCTCAGTCAACCTGCCGTCTCCATGCAGATAAAGCAACTCGAATCGGTGATAGGTCATCCGGTGATGGAGCAATTCGGTAAAAAAAACTACCTTACTGCTGCCGGTATGGAGATGCAGCACTATGGCCGCGAAATATTGCAATTATTAACTGAAACCGAAGATGTTTTGGCTGATCTAAAGGGGCTTCGTAAAGGCACATTAGATATTGCGGTGGTAACCACGGCGAATGATTTTGGCACACGGGTGTTGGCGGCGTTTTCCCGCCAGCATGAGGATTTAAAATTTCGTTTGGATGTAACTAACCGTAAATCCCTGATTACACAACTGGAAAACAACGAGAAAGATCTGGTGATTATGGGCTGTCCGCCTGAAGGTTTGGGTGTGGAAATGGAGCCCATCATGGAAAACCCGCTAGTGGTTATTGCGGCACCCAGTCATCCCTTGGTGGCGCAACCCCAAATTAGCCTTGAAGACCTGATGGCGTTTACTTTTGTATTGCGCGAAAAAGCCTCTGGCACGCGGATCGCAATGGAGCGCTTTTTTGCTGAGCACGGTGTAGAAGTGACACACAGTATGGAAATGACCAGTAACGAAGCCATAAAACACGCTGTTCAGGCTGGACTGGGTTTGGGGATTGTCTCAGTTCATACGGTTGGTCTGGAGCTGGAGACCAGGCGCTTGGTTAAGCTTGATGTTGCTGATTTCCCCATTGTCAGGCATTGGTATGTGGTTTATAAAAAAGGCAAGCGTTTATCGGTGATTGCGCAGGCGTTTAAGGAATTTGTTTTGCTTGAAGGCAAACGGTTTGAGGCTGAAATGCAAGGTTGAGTCATGGGAGTGCATTTTCCATTTTTCATCTTGCTTCGTTAATAAACATGTCTATGATAAAAACAACAGCGGGAATGCCATGACAGATTTTTCTTCTTCTTTTTTTATTGTTATCGGGCATGCTGTATCTGTGCATTTTGCTGTTGCCTTATTTGTTATTTCCACGTTTTCGTATGCGATTACGTCGCTGTCAGATCGGTATGTTGTGCAATATCAATCCCGACTGATTGCCCGTTGGTCATTTTGGCTTGCATCGGCTGCAACCCTGATCGCAATTATCTTTGGTTTGTTTGCCTATATGGCAGACAGTCATGATGATATTTCGCATTTTTTATTGAATGAGCATCGCAATATTGCCCTGTTTGCCGGGTTTCTTGTCATTGTATTAATACCGTGGTTGCTTGTGTTGCGCAGTGATGACAAGGAAGAAGGTTATGGTTTTATGGCTACGCAACTGATCGCATGCCTGGCGATTGTTTATGTAACCTGGACAGGGTCTGTATTGGTCTACCAATATGGAGTTGGGGTAAAAAACTTGCCTGATCCGCAAGCGCACAACCATCGCACTTACAAAAAATCAACGGCTAAATATGACTAAAAGGAACGCCTCTGTTTTGGATAGTATTGGTGACTCTGCGGAAAGGTCGAGATATTGTTTTATAAAAATTTTATTAATTAATAACTAGGAGTATGAAATATGTATGGATTTAGCACAACTGTTACAGGTAATTTTGACGAGGTTATTGATAAGGTCACTGAAGCGCTAAAAGTTGAAGGCTTTGGTGTCTTGACGGAAATAGATGTTAAGGCCACATTGAAGAAAAAAATTGATGTTGAGCGTCGCCCCTATACTATTTTAGGGGCTTGCAATCCGGTATTGGCTAACCAGGCGATTAACGCGGATCCCGATATTGGTTTGTTATTGCCTTGTAATGTTTTGGTACGCGAAGAGGAAGATGATTCGATTACCGTTGCGTTTATGGATCCGGCTTCGGTGTTGGGTTTGGTTGAGGTTGAAGGTGTAGCAGCGCTGGCCGCACAAGTGCGGGAAAAATTGCAAAAAGTCAAAGCGAGCTTGAGTTAATTTCAGTTGTATAAACCGTCAAAAGGCGGTTGCCTGTCATCGGTAGCCGCTTGTTTGTTTTTTGGGCCGGGGCCTTGTTTTCAGGCCTAATTTGCATAAGCAGAATACAATCAATATGCCTACACTCGTAGGCAACGGATATAAAATCATGTAAACAAAGGGTGATAACACCCAACGGGCAACGGCCCTAAGGCTTTCGTGCTGGCTGATATAATCAGCAAGCGGCGGTGAAATATCATAGTAGGTGTCTACCAGCCAGCGCCCAGCAGTAAAGCTTAACAGAACCTCATCTCTGAATAGCCTTAATTGTTTGACTTCCGGGGATAGATACGAGCCATAAGCCGCTGTAGCAATGAAGCAACCGCGCCGGTCGACGCTGGTAATGACAAATGCGGTATTGTCTTCGCGGTTTTCTGGCAACTCTGTTTCTGTTGAGCTAACGGCGACCGTGGCTTTTATTTGTCTGTCGGCCAGCAAAGCACGAGGCGACGTTACGGCAATAATTGTGACAGGTTCACCGGGGCTAAGTTTATCAAGAATGCATTCAACATCAACGGGTGAGGTTTTGCAGGATATATCTGCCTGTGATTCGATGCGTAAAAACGAAAGTCCACCGGGCAGATCCTCTGGTATAAACCCGCTTTCGTCCGGCATGGTGTTGTAAACTGCGGCGACCAGCCGGAGGGAAACACAGGTGGCATAGTTTGGTGCATTGTTTGTTAGTGTAATGTAATAGGTGTACTCTTCGCCAACCGTCAGACGATCACGGTTGGTGCTGATGTCGACTTTGAGGTTGACATAAATATCCGTAGGTAAAAGCACGTAGTTTTTGAGTGCAGTGTTTGTGTCTGTGCTAATGCCTTTAACCAGAATCGGATTGGGGAGGGGCCGCTGGCAATTCGGTAAGCTTCGGTGAAGCGTTGCAGGTCGTTGATTGGCAGTGATGTATCGAGTAACTGATTCAGGTCTTGTGTGCCGCATTCTCGAGTTAAATAAAAGGCATTATCTTCGCTGATGTTGTTTGCGGTTATTTTGGCAGTCCCCACTATTTCCCGGCTGAAGTTGGCGTGCAGGACTTTCCCTAAATTCCCGGCTTCAAGCATGGGAACAAACTCAGGTCTTAATACGTCTATTTCCTGGTTGTCTTTATCTCTTTCAGGGAGTAATTGCCATTCGATTGAGCGGGCCAAATTATTTTCGTCCAGGTACCAGCCCAGGATTTGCCGGGAAGCAATTGATGTGAGTTGAGGTGCGTTTGGTAACATTGGCGGTGTAAAAAAAGACAGGTAGTTGCCTTTGTCATCTTTCAGTGGCGAGGTTAATTCCATCGGTTTTTCGAAACCACTGTTATTGACCTTGGACCAATAATAGGGTTTGAATACGGTATCCGTTTCTTCTTGTTTTAATATGCCTGCTACATCTCCGGTTGAGGTGCTTGCAATTTGTGCTTCACCTTGCCAGCGTTTTATTTGAATGGAAATGGATTTTTCCGGGTCGGTTTGTGCACGACTGTCGTTGTATTCTTTGACTGACTCAGGTGTTACGTCAACTCTTTCCAGGCCCAGGTTGATGGCACGATACAACGGGGAGCCATCATCTTTGTTGATGTCTGAACGCAGCCATGCAACTGGATGGCGGATATTTTTACTGGCGTTATAGGAAACGCCAAAAATATTTTTATTGTTGTTAATGGCAAAGGCCTGGCTTTGTTTGTCACAAGTCACGGTGATGGGAATGACTTCAGCCGATTCGTTTTGGGCGTTGTTAACCCATGCATTGTTTTCATCACACTTGGCTGCCAGCAATGCTATTTCGATATGTTCGCGCAAAATGCAGTTGCCTGCCAGTTTGTCGGGGTTGTATTTGAAAATTTGCGTTTCGTTTAAATTGGCATTTTGATCATCTGGCTCAGTATTGAATATGGTGGTTTTTGTCATGCTGTATTCGCAAATTGGCAGCCGGTTTTCGGTGCAGGAATAGCCCATCCTGACAATTCCATCGGTTTCCCAGTTGAGATTTTCGTCGGCACATTGCCTGATTTCATTGATGATGACATCATCGAGTCCGGCGTAAATGCATTCGGGGGTCAGGTAATTTCCGCCTATGTCAGCTTTGCAGTATCTGGCGGTCTCCTTCAGTGGGGGCAGGGTGACAGCTTTGTAGCTGAGGGTTTCGTCCAGGTTTTTTTTCTGATACCACAACACACTTTGGACGTTGCCGTTGTCGTCCACATACCAGCCGGTTATCTCTCCACCCGAGCCGTAAGACTGCTCGTTGTTGATGGCTGTTATGTGAATTTCGCTAAAGCTTAAATTGGCGGCCAAGCAATCGGCCGCGTTTTCCAGTGAGCAGAGGTTGTTTGTCTCCAAAAGTACAATGTTTTCACTTTTGTAGCTTATTTCCTTGGTATCAGGATCGGCAGAAACGCGCCAGACAAAAGGTCTTTTGGGAGTGTCATTGTTGAGACCGACAACAGTGCCAACGTTATTAATGGCGCTTGGCTCATAACCGGGGGCTTGCGACTCGATGTCTTTCAGGCTGTATCGTGCCGCAAGTGTGTGGCTGACACTCGCAAGAGAAATTATCAGCAACAAAGCAAGGCGTGGAAGTAACTTGACGGAGTAGATGCGCATATTAATCAGTAAAACCGGCTTGTACTTGCAATAATAATGGTAAACAAGCCAAGACCAAGGTTAGTTGCAACGAGTTGGCGAATACGGTTAAGACATGTGCCAGCTTCTGGAAGTTTCGAATTTGTGAGATGGAGCTGCATTTTTTTATAGGGGATAAAATAGATATAAATAAAGATGGCGATCATAAGCCAACCGCTTAATTGCATGATGTGCACTGAAATTGGTGTGTTTGCCATAGTCTGGTAATTGTTGAAAATCATGCTGTAACCAGTGATGGGCAGTATTAAGATAAACGCCCAAACCCAGCTAAAAAAACGTTTAAAGGATTGATCCCATAACGGTAGTCTCAGTGGCGGCTCAAGCAGATTGGCGGCAACAGGGCGGAGTGCAAAATAAGCAAAAAACATCCCGCCAACCCAAAGACAGGCAGACAATAAATGTAAAAGAAAGAAAGTGTAGGTAATTGACATGATAATCTGGGTAATTAAGGATGATTACGGTTGATAAAACAGTATTAAAATAACAGATAATTGCCTGGCTTGTGCGAATAAATGTGTGACTCAAGGCCGTTTACAGCGGTGAATTAATTGACGGTTACCCGACTGCCTGAAGCGTAAACACCCAGCCAGCCGCGAATTGCCTTAAACAAGGTGGATTCAAGTTTGTAAAAACGATAATTTGCGCCGTTGATCATTTTTTGTCGATATCGCAAGTTGCCTGTTTTGTTTATGGCAAGTTTTTGTACCTTCGATGACAGTCTTACCTTTCGTGGTCGCGTATTCCTTTTTGCCGAAAAACCGGCAGCAGAGAGGCGTTTTTTGGCCGATTGCAAAATACCATCGTCGTCGTGCTCGGGGAAAACGTCAAGCACGGGCAATGAGATGAATTTCAGCATATTGCTGGATGCTAACCAGTCGGTGTCGTAGGCCCTGATACTGACAATGGACTGGATTTTATCGCTGTCAACGGGGAGCGAGGCGGCGTATTTCAGGCTGAAGTTAGCCGACTGATTAATGGCAACCAAGCTGATATTATTGATATTGTTGTTGTTGAAATAGGAAATGGCAGCCTCGATTCGACCTTTTGTCAGTGTGTATAATTCTTCAAGGTCGGGGTTGCTTGTGTTGTCCTCAGGAATCGGCAATTGTACGGACAAGGTTTCCCAGCCATAATCAGGCAGGTATTTGCGCAGTCCGTGAATGACAACCGGCCAGTCCGGTGGCTGATAGAGATCGGCAAGAATAATGATTCCCCCTTGCAGGTCTACGCTATTTGATGGTGAGCGTACTGCTAAAACGGGTCTTTTTTCGTCGGTTTCAAGCCAAATAATGTTTTCGTCTGGTTCATGTGCCTGTAGGGCAAGTGCAATTTCTTTTTCCATAAAATAATTGCTGCCTGCTATGGATGCGCCGGGGCCCGTGCTCATGATCAGCAGCATAAAAAGGCATAAAGCGGAGTGATTAAGCCGAAAAATTGCAGGATAGGGAAAAAAGCCCGTTAAAACCGGATTAATTTGCTGGATTTTTCGATAAACGTGAATAAAAGGCTGAAAAAATAACATCATTCATGTAAAGTTTGCTGTCCGAAATTTCAGATTGTGTTTGTGGGGTGGGTTTGTTCCCCAAACACTGTATTAACAGCTGCTGCGCAAATGTCTTTTCAGGTTTGTGCAGCCACTATCTTGTAAGTAAAGAGGCTAAACTCATGCCAGATTTTAAAATCGCGCCATCTATCCTGTCAGCAGACTTCGCAAGACTGGGTGAAGAAGTTGATAATGTGCTAGAAGCAGGAGCAGATATTGTGCATTTTGATGTAATGGATAACCATTACGTGCCAAACCTGACCATTGGCCCCTTGGTTTGTGATGCGCTTAGAAAGCATGGCGTCACTGCCGAAATTGATGTGCATTTAATGGTAAAGCCGGTTGATCGTATTATTCCGGATTTTGCCAAAGCTGGGGCCAGTTATATTACATTTCATCCGGAAGCATCAGAGCATATTGATCGCACATTGAGCATGATTCGTGAGTTGGGGTGTAAGTCAGGCTTGGTATTTAATCCGGCGACACCGTTGGATGTGCTAAAACATGTTATGGATAAAGTTGACGTGGTCTTACTTATGTCGGTGAATCCGGGGTTTGGCGGTCAAAGTTTTATTCCTGAAACCCTCAACAAGCTGCGTGAAGCGCGCAAGCTGATTGATGAAAGCGGATACGATATCCGTTTGGAAATTGATGGCGGTGTGAAAATTGACAATATCCGGGAAATTGCCGAAGCCGGTGCGGATATGTTTGTCGCGGGATCTGCCATATTCAATACCGACGATTATAAAGCCACAATAGATAAAATGCGTGCGGAATTGGCCGCAGTAGAGTAAAGACTGGACGGCTGCCGCTTGTTGCAGCCGTTTTTTTATGACACTAAAAAAAATCACAGCTTTAGCGTTTGCGTGTTTTGCTTTAACCATACTTGCTTCGTGCGCAAATCTGCAATTTCAGCCCAAACACCAATATGTTTGGCCAAAACCCCCTGAAACACCTCGCATAGCTTACGCATTTACCCTGAAAAACAACAATAGCCTAAATCCGGAAACGGCGGATTCCTTGCGTTTTTTTGCCTTGGGGCAGCCGGCATTAGACAGGCCCGCCATGGTAAAACCCTATGATATTGCGGCTGCAAATGGCATTGTTGTGGTTACTGACAGTTTGGCGAATGTGGCCCATGTGTTTGATATTCGCCGCAAAAAAATGTTTCCCATCGGTTGGCGCAGAGAAGGGAAATTGACCAAACCACTGGGTGTGGCGATGGATGCGGAGCAAAACATTTATATTGTGGACGCCGGCCGGGGAGCGGTTGTGAAATATGATCGGTTGGGGCTTTATTTGGCAACTATTGGTCAAAAAAGTGATTTTTCTCGCATCAGTGACGTCGCTGTATCGGCTGATGGAAATCAAATTTATGTGCTTGATCGTGGAGGTGTAGATTCGATGAAGCATCAAATTATTTTGTACGATGGCCAGGGCGAGAAAAAGCGGGTTATCGGTCAACGGGGGCATGAAAAAGGCCAGTTTAATCATCCGACGCAGCTGGCCCTGGGACCAAAGGGTCAGATTTATGTGCTTGATTCTGGCAATTTTCGGGTGCAGGTATTTGATGCTGAGGGGAATTATCTGTTTCACTGGGGGCGGCCGGGGAACAAAAGTGGAAATTTTGCAAGGCCCCGGGGGATTGCCGTCGATGCTGCCAATCGAGTGTATGTGACGGACAGCGCCTATCAGAATTTCCAAATCTTTGATGCGAAGGGGCAATTGTTGCTCAGTGTTGGGCGTGCGGGCAGAAAAAGTCGGGATCAACCCGGTGAGTATGTGTTGCCGGCAGGGATTGCCGTCGATGACAGGCAGTTGATTTATGTTGTTGATCAAATTCACCGAAAGGTAGAAATTTATCGTATGCTGGATAACCCGGATCAACTTAAGTAGTGTTTCCAAGCGACACCTGGGCAATTGATGAAGGTTGCTGAAAGCGAGATTTTTTTCGTTTGACGGAATTTTGGGTTGATTTATTGGGGATTAAAAAGCATTGTATAGCGGTATCTGTGGACGTTAAACAAGCATAAAAACATAGGTTTGAGTCTTGCGTTAGCTGTCTGAGTCGTCTAGAGTAAGGCTTCTTTTGAGCCAATTACATACGATTAGTTCAAACTGTGTAAAAAAAAAACAAAATGAATTTGATCTGATTAATTGATGAACGAATTCAAAAAACGGATTGTGACTAGTGCGTGTTTTGCGCTTTCGCAGCGACTATCGCATCACAATTGTGGTTAAAAAACCAAAATGACAAACCTTTTGGAAAGAAAAAATACGCCGACGTGATGAAAATCGAGTATGCGCGATTTTATTAGGCTGTGATTGTTTATTGCTGTTTTGCTAGAATTGTTAAAACAGTTTGATTGAGTAGATCGCATCGTTCGCGAATAAACATGAGTCGATGAGTCGATTGAGGGGGAGGGATGAAAGAAAACCAGCGCGGAAAAACCTTGCACTTCTTGCGGCACTTGCCAGTCCGTAAAGCATTGCAAAAAGGCTTGATGCTTATTGGTGTTCTTTATGGATTATCTGCGGGCACAGCCGTGGCAGGTATTGCTGAATCGGTACACAATTTAGGCCTGACAGGCACAGGTCCGAGTGCAAATGGTGGTAACCGCAATCAATTCTCCGGCACAGCTGAAATTTGTGTTTTTTGTCATACACCGCACGGCGGAAATTCTTCAGCTGCGGTTCCTTTATGGAACCGTAATTTAAATGATGCTTCTCAGTACAGCACTTATGATCAGTTGGGTACAAGCACCTTTGATGCAAAAGTAGCCGATGTGGGTTCTGTTTCCATCGGTTGTTTGTCTTGTCATGATGGCACACTAGCCCTTGATAGTATGATAAATGAACCCGGTTCCGGCGCTGATAATCCCAGCTTTAGTCAGGGTACCTGGTCTGGCGATGATGTGGTATCCACAAACGACGGTCGACTGGCGGCTGGTATTGTGCAAAACCTGGGGCAGGACTTAACAAATGACCACCCGATTGGTATGCAGTACGCCGGCGGTGGCATTTCCGCCTCGCGCCCTTCGCTACCGCAGGGTGAAACCAATGATGCTGATTTTGCCGAGGTCAATTACAAAATCAAGGACGGCCGTTTTTTGTGGTGGGTTGAGCGAGATTGGCGTACGGGCGGTGACGGTGAGCGTACAAAGCGTGATGTAATTTTGTACACGAGAGATGGTTCAAACGGTTATGTCGGACAATCTGAGCAAGAGCCTTTTGTGGAGTGTGCCAGTTGTCATGATCCGCACTCGACAGAAAACCCCACTTTTTTACGCATCAGTAATACAGAAACGCCCAGTGGTCTCTGTTTGACTTGCCACATAAAGTAAAACAGTGGCGAGCCATCTTGTGCGATTGATTTACGCGAAAAGCTTATGTGAACAGGAAAGTATGCAGGGTGTAACGGTGTTTAATGCAAGTCCAGGCATAAAAAAGACGAGAATCCGGCAATCGGTGACACGGCATCTGTGGTTTGCGATTATTTGGTTGTTTTTGCTTGATGCTGTGACGCTTGTTTTTGCAGCGGAAGAAACGGCGGAATCTGGCCGTGTTGAAAATGCCAATGCCGCTTCCCATACCCCCCATGCCATGTATTTTGCCAAGGTTAATGGGAAGGAGATTTCCTTAAAAGAGTATCAGTCTGCGTTTAACGCTGGCGCTGGCAAGCGCTTTTACCACGGGAAAATCCCGGATGCCGAGTTGCTTGCGTTTAAAAAAGAAATATCACAAACACTGGTGGATCGGGTGTTGCTATTGGAAGAGGCGCAGCGTTTAGCGATTCCGGCAGATGAAAAATTTGTTAAAGCAAAACTTGCGGATTATGAAAAGCGATATTCCGGCAGGGCATTTTGGGAAAAAAACAAAAACACCATTCTTCCGGGATTAACCACCGCATTAGAAGAGCAAAGCATGTTGGCGGCACTGGAAAACAAGATCAGGGGTGTCGCCTTGCCCGACATTGCGCAAGCAAAGGATTTTTACGATAAAAACCCGGCCTTGTTTACCACACCGGAAAAATTACGCGTTTCACTTATCCTGTTGAAAGTGGAGCCTTCTTCGCCGGCAGCGGTCTGGGATGCGGCGAGGGAAGAAGCCTTGGAGATAATTGCCCGCTTGAAAAAAGGGGCTGATTTTTCTCAGTTGGCCAGAATTCATTCGGGTGATGCGTCGGCTTCCAAAGGCGGGGACATGGGGTTTCTTCATAAAGGCATGCTGGCAAAACCGGCACAGCTCGCCATCGATGAAATGACAGCCGGGCAAGTCAGTGAGCCGATTATGATGTTGCGAGGTGTTGCAATAATTCGACTTGAAGAAAAAGAGCCCGCTTCGTTGAATGCATTTGAAAATGTGGTTGAGCGCGCACAAAAATTATTACAGCGTGAAAACGCAAAATTTGCGTGGTCTGATTTGTTGGAAAAATTACGTTCGGCTGCGGACATAACAATAAATACGGTTGCTCTGGGGATTGACCGCAAGGTCTGAAAGCCGCCGTATGGCATTGTGTTACTAAATTTAATTGAATAATAATGATTTGAATCGTGTGGTTAAATTTAGTGTTAATAATAAAAATACCTGAATTGCATATTTAAAATTTATTTAGGCTGACAGAGCTGGTTGTACTGAGTAAAGCGCTTGGGGAAGGGCTGTGCCAGCTTTAATCTTAAATAAGCATAAATGTGCTGAAAATAGAGGAAGTACAGGTATTAGGGAGGAGAATCAGCATGTTTTGTTTGCAAAACCGGCATTGCGTTGCTGTCTCCAGAAATTTATCTATTTATTGTCACATAGATAGCTGGGAAAATAAGTCAAGCATGAAGCGCGTTGCAGTCGATTTTAATTGCACATTACATAACGATGCTTACGTTGAAAAAACAGGGAGTTGTTTTTGCGCCCTGGACTAAGACGTATTACCGTATTGTGTGTGACAGCTATGTTGTTTGGGGTGGCAGCATCAAGTTCGGCCGCGCCCCTTGTGCCCAAGCGTGTCTACGGTAATGTGGGGTATTTTTATACTGGCTCTCAGGCGGATGGCGGCGCAACGACCAATTCTTCATTAACGACGGTTGCTTTAAATCTCGATTCTTATATCTGGCGTCCCTGGTTTGCAGACTTAAATATGGGGGCTACATCGAGTATGTCCCGTAGTGAAGGGGTCAAAAGCGGTAGCAGTCTCGATCTGCTTTCAAGCTATTTGAATTTCTCATTGATGTCTCGTAGCCGTTATCCCTTTCGCTTATCCTATAATACCAGTGATAATGTAACAGACTGGACCTCGGGCAAACTTACCTTGTTGTCACTGGGCCCCGAATATAAAACACGTTATTTGAACGCGCGTCAAAGTATTATTACATTGTCGGGGAATCGTGCTGATGCCTGGTACACAAAACGCACGCGAAACTATTCCGGTGTTGAGTTGGTTGATGATACCTTGGGAGCAAAAATAAAAATGCGCGGTCGTGCGTACAACTTGTATGCCAATAGCACGTACCAGGAGCGTACAAATTCAGTGAGTGCTGATCAAACAAAAAACTTTCAGAGCATCGCAACTCACAATTATTTTCCGAACAAAGAGTTTTATATAAAAACTCAAGTGACTTCGCAAAAAAATGATGTGGGTAGTGAAAAATATTTTGTAGATACAGTGAATGCAATACAAACAAATGTTGGAATGTTTCGTAATCGAGTCACGCGAACAGACCAGTTGACGAGTTTTATGTATTGGCGTCCAGACTACAAGCCTTATACAGCGACCGGCGGGGTAAGAATGTATCGGCGGAATACGATGGATGACCTGGGTAGTTTACAGGATGTCATTCAGCAGGGTGTCGATGCCAATTTATCTGGGAATTATAAAATCAACCGCCGTTTGTGGGCGACGTTATCGGCTAATGCCGCAGGCTTGTACAATACTGGGCAAAGTGATTATGTTTCGGTTACGTCAAGTCAGAATGCCTTGTTAAATTATCGTTCTGATAATATGAATTATCGAGAGTACCAATATAATTGGAATGCCTCCGGTGGATTTACAAACCAGGTGGGATTAAAAAACCCGGATGAAGCGCTGGGTAGTAATGTGCCGTTTCAGGCTTATAATAGGCAAAACTTTTCAACGCAATTTTCGCAGGCCTACAGTGCCGGCATTGGGCATAATTTAACCCGCGGTTGGATAACGGGTAACCGTTCGATTTTGAGAGTCAGCGTGAACCAAGCTGCTCGTGAATATATTCAGACCAATGGTAAGCGGAATTCACTGGGAATTACACATTCTGCAACTATTAACTGGAATGAAGCGATGAAAAAAGGTAAATTCTATTCCCAGTTGACTCTAATGGACGCGCGAAACCTAAATGAGTCCACAGAGTCGCAGTTGGTAAATTTACAGGTTTCCAGAATTGTACCCATAAACCGCTTGAGTTCATGGGGATCGCATCTCTCGGCGCAAAGTTCGCGTCGGTACAGTAGTGCTGATGGCGACATTGGCTTTTGGGATGGTTTCCTGACCACCATGAATGGTCGTATAAATTACAATCATACACGTATGTTTGGAATTTATAAGCTGAAATTTCGATCACGACTCGAATTTGCCAGCACGACTAATCGTCTGGGAGAGGGACGTAAACGGGCGGACTGGGAGGGCCGGTTGGGGTACAATATAGGGAAGTTGAGTACGGCACTTATTGGCAGGAAAATTTGGAGTGATTCCGGTCTTGGATCCGGGATTGTTATTTTTCAGGTAAATCGTAGTTTTTAATTAGCATTTCTAATGTGATTTTAGCTGCAGGTTGTGTCTATTTTTTGCCTAAATGTTTTTTGGGTATTTGGGTTGTTTTTTTGTATTTGGTTAATAATAAACGGAGAACGTAGTTATGGGAGCCAAAGTTAAGCGCACTTCTATGTGGAAATTTGCCCTGTTGGGAGTGCTGGGTTGGGTTTCAGTGTTTTTAATGCCGCAGCAAGCGGAAGCGGAATATGCTGATGTTATTATCAATAACTATGCAGACGCTGCCGGTATGCGACCTGTCGTATTTCCACACTGGTACCACCGAATTCGTTTTCGCTGCAAAGTTTGTCATGCGGATTTAGGATTTAAGTTTAAGGCGGGCGGAAACAAAATCACGATGGCAAAAATCATCGATGGTAAGTTTTGTGGCGCTTGTCACAACGGTGAAATTTCTTGGTCTGTAGAAAACTGTGGTATGTGTCACTCCGGTATTCCAGGCACACCAACACATATTAGTGGCAGTACGGTGCAGCGTTTAGTGGCGCCAGCGTACAAATCTCTGCCTCAATAATTGACAGACGATAAAGGAATTTCACGATGAAGAATCTATTAAAAGGGTTAGCTGCAGTGGCTAGTTTGTCAGTCATTATACCTGTTGCAAACGCAAGTGACGCTGCACCGTTGGGGTTAGCTGCATCAAAGCCAATTACATCGGCGGAGATCACGGGTTCCGTGCCTGAAAAGCTAAACGTATCTAAAGCAAACGTATTCAATCGCTTGTTGAAAAAGGTTAAAGATCCTAATGCTGCGCCGGCGGATGACGGCATACACGATCGAGCGAATGAGGCGACATTTGCATTGCAGCCACCAAAAGTGGCGTACGAAGGCTTGCCAACAACCGAGTTTGGTAACCACGTTGATTGGGTGAAAGCACTTGATGATGGTTTGTTGGATCCACGTTATGATCGTGCAGATCCGGAAGTTGAGCCATTTGTCATGGATCTGGATATTGTGCGACCAGTTAGTGCATCTGTACCAGATGTGGTTTTCCCTCATAAGCCGCATACACAATGGTTGCACTGCTCGAACTGTCATCCAAAAATCTTTGTACCACAGCGTTTAGCCAATACCATTAATATGTCCGCTATTATCCTTGGTAAGAAGTGCGGTGTTTGTCATGGCAAGGTGTCTTTTCCACCGAACACCAAGACTTGTAAAATATGTCACTCCAAGCCAAAGCCAGCTGGATGGAAGCCGCCACTGAGTCAGGCTACGGTTAAAAATCCCTGGAGATAATTGACAGTGCTTTATACTCATTGTTGAGTGAAAAACGCCCCTTTTTAGGGGCGTTTTTTGTGACGCCCTAAGCTGTTTTGTTGTTGGGGATATAAAAGTGCTTCACGTTGTAAATTGATAGCGCCTAGGGTACCTCTGAATAATTCCCTGGTGAGATGAGAGCAAGGCAAAAACAATCGAAAAAGCGGAGTTTATATGTAATAAATGAGCATTTTGAGAGCGTTTTTAACGCCGCTATCGCTCGCCAGGGAATTATTCAGAGGTGCCCTAGATATAAAGGATTGTATATACTTGAATTAATTTTGATGTGTTATTGCCACGATAATGTTATTTTAAAATATCTCATTGCGAAGGAGCTACGCTTTGATGTCAGTGCTTAAGAAAATTAAACTATTATTTACTGTTTTATTGATGTTTGCTTTTGCGGGAACAGGATGTTCTGTTGTGAAGCCGTTAATAGCGCCTCTTGTGGGGCCAAGCAAGGAAGAAATAGCCGAACAAAAAAAACAGGAACAATTGCGAATTCAGCAGGCTGAAGCAGAAGAAAAAGCCAAAAAAGCAGCGGCCAGAAAAAAAGCGGCTGAGCAAGAAGATGCTGTGCAGGTACACAAACCGGAAACCGTTGAAGCGCCCAAGGCCGAAAAATTACCAGAAGCGGAACCGCTTGAAGACGCTGACAGTGAATCTTCTGATGTTACGCCAATATCACTGGCTTCGGATGCGGCTCATGCGGTAAAGCATCCAATTCCTACCCAAGCAAATACTTACCTGGTAACTGTTGAGCAAAAAAACAAAACACATCCATATTTTAACCAAGGTAACAAGAGTGGTTTTGTCGTCAACGGGCAGCAAGGTGCATATGTCATTGCCAAACGAGGATCTGAAATCACCTTTCAGGTGCGCACAGGAGTTCGTCACGACTTTTATTTAACGACTGTATCGAAAGGCTGGGGCGCAGCGCCTTATGTAAAAGGTGTTAAAGGGCAGTTTACTTACAAAGGTGATGTTTTGTTTAAGCCGACAAAAGAAACACCTGACGAATTGTATTACGGTTGTCGAAATCATAACGCCATGGGCGGGCGAATTGTTGTTATTGATGAAAATGCCGATATTGCCGCAGTCAAGAAAAAACTTGATGCCGAGAGACAGGTGGCCGACAAAAATGCGGCAACGGTGGCAAGCAAAGATATAAAGCCACAAAAAGTTAACCAAAAAATCGCCTATGTGGCAATGATGCTGCAATTCAAAGGCAAAGGATTAGCCGCAGATCAGCAGAACCTAATCAAAGCAAAGCTGGAAGATGCCAAACAACTTGAAAAGAAAGGCGAGCTTGCTGCGGCGCTGGCAAAAGCCGAAGAAGCCGGCGCCATGATTAAAACCGGAGTGAAAAAAGCAGGCCCCAGTGAAGAGGAACTGGCAAGTTTAAAAGAAGAACTGAATGATCATATGATTACATTGGAAGCATTTATTGACTCCCATAAAGCATCGTATGATCAAGCACTCAAGCAGGGTGCCAAAGTGGTTGATTATGATCATGACCTTGTTGAGAAACTGATCACCGAAGCCAACGCACTTTCTCTCAAAAAACAGTACGAGCCGGCAAAACGCCGTATTAAAAAAGCAGAGCGAGTGGTGACTCAGGCACTGAATGATATGTTGAACTCAACAACAATTGTCTATGATCTGAACTTTGAAACACCGGCCGATGAATATGCCTATGAGGTGAAAAAATACGAAGGCTATCTGGAGCTAATTCCAGTGGCAATCGAAGTGAAAAAGCCGCGGCAGAGTTCTATTCAGTTAATGGAAACCTATGTGAAAAAAGGTGCTTTTTATAAAGAAAAAGCCGATGAGGCGGCTCAAGCCGAGCGTTGGGAGGAGGCAATGGTCGTTATTCGTGATGCCACAATCGAGGTGCGACGAGGTTTACGTTTATTGGGCGTTTCCATGTAATCTTTTATCACCCGGAATTAAAAAGTTAATTGTTAAAGAGATAGTAAAGGAAAAAGACAGCGGAAAAGCCGGAAATCAAGGGAAATGCGTTTGTAGCAAATCCCATAATGGGGTATGTTAAGCCTTGCTGTCAGTGTTATGTGGTCTGTTTCGTTGTACTAGACAAAACATAAAAAAACTGAGATACCGTTATAAATTAGCAGAATGCCAAGGTCTGTTTGATAATTGATCAAGACTGAAGGTGTAAAGCAATAACAAGCCATCGGCAAGCAGTACAATAATAACAAGATACAAATACAATAAGATCAAAGCTGAAGAATGCGTGACGATGTTGTGACGTAAAAATCAATAAACTGAATAGATCTTTGAAAAATCATGAGAGAGAGAAACTGAATGCGTGCAGGTTTTGGGAGAAAATTTTTTTTTCAGTTCGTGTTACCCCTGTCAGTTGGATTATCGGCCGGTTTTTGGCAACCGTCCAACGCTGCCGGTGATTTTAAGTCCGGCGCTTATGAAGAGAGTAGTGGTCACTTTCAGCTTCAAGGCCAGGTTGTTCCCATTGAGGAGGACGGTATTCATGACCCTGAAAATGAAGCAACGAGCATGTTGCAGCCGCCGGCGGAGGCCATGCTTAATTTCCCCCGTGATGATCGTGGTATAATTGATTGGGTTAAAACCCTGGATGAAGGCATCATCAATCCGCGCACGGGTTTAAAAGGTAATGAAAAAATGCATGCTGTGGATTTTGATGTTATTTTCGAAAACACCGCATCAATGCCATACGTCCGGTTTCCTCATCGACCGCATACCATCTGGTTAACCTGCCAAAACTGTCATCCCGGTATTTTTATACCTCAGCGAGGCAGTAATCCGGTGACGATGGCTGCCATTATGTCGGGAGAGTACTGTGGCGTTTGTCATGGTAAAGTCGCATTTCCACCATACGAGTGTAAAAGATGTCACAGGGAAGCAAGAAAAAGCGTTGGCTTACGTTACAAATAATTGTCTTGATTGGCACTGTTGTGGGTCTTGGGGGCTGTGCAGTCGAGCAAATCAAAAAATCACAAACTGTTCACCCGAGTTCCAGTACACAGGCAAAGACGTTACGTTATGTAAAAACCATTGATGTTGTTGGGCTGGGTTCTAACGATGCAATTAAACGTTTGATTGCAGGGCAAGACACGCATGACCTGGTGCGGCCAGTTGCCATCGATGTGCGGGGCGACAGCATGATCATTGCCGAGTCAGGTCGTGTGTATAAAAAAAGTGGTTTAACTGTTCCTGAGCCTGATTTTGGTATTGCAACACCTGAAGCTGATGTTGGCTGGCGTATGGTTGACGAAGGATCGGGTATTATTTTTCGATATGACCTGAAAACCGGTCGCATGAAAATGCTGCATGGTGCTGGTGATTATATTAAAGGCGATGTCAGTGATATTTACCTTGCCAGTGATGACTCGTTTTTCTTAACTGATGTTGAGGGGAAACGCGCATTGCATTTTTCACCCACAGGTCGTCTGCTCAACATTTATAAACACCCGCCCAATATTTTTCGCCCTATTGCAATCACGGTGGATGAAAAACGGAAAGAAGTCCTGGTTGCGGATGAAACATACAGTCATATTGTTGCCTTTGACATGGAAAAGGCCGAGCCGATTTACGGTATGGGGAGTCGAGGAAACGGGCCGGGGAAATTTCGTATCATTACCGACATGATTGCGATTCCAGGCGGGTTTGCGGTGAGTGACCGTATTGAGTTGCGTGTGCAAATTTTGGATCGAGCGGGAAATTTTGTGGCAAATTTTGGTCAGGGTGAAATCACTTTTCCAACGGCACTGGCGACTGACCCGGATGGGCGGATATACGTCAGTGACAAGGCAGATAGCACTATTCGCGTGTACAAAGCCGGCAAGCTGGTCGATAAAATTGGCATTAATGGTGATGGTGCCGGTGAGTTTCGTTATATCAGTGACATGAAAGTACTGGATAACCGTTTGTATGTTGTTGACAGTTTGAATGGCCGTATTCAGGTATTTGATTTTATCCCTGAAACGACTAGCAGTGATAGCAATGGTATTGAAAAAAACAGTGAAGCACAAACAGCTGTTAATCGGGTGGTTATTACTATGGCATCACTCACCGAGATGCCGTCACTCGTAAAATAATATGAATATTGTGTTGTTATGCGGTTAGTGCGAGTTGTTATTTCGCTGTTGCTTGCGTTGTTCGTGTCCGCCTGTGCGCACAAGCAATATACATTTGAATATGCAAACAAGGTGAATGAAACTCAGCAGCAAGTGGTGTGGCCGCTGGCACCTGAAAGACCACGTTACCGTTATTTGGGTGAAATACTTGGTGAGGTTAATTTCAAAACAGTACAAGGTTCCGAAGGTAGTCTGAGAAAAGGGGTAAGCTGGTTAGGCAATATTATTTTTGGCAAGTCTGCACCTTTGAGCTTGTATCGTCCGCAAAGTGGGGCGTTCGATCATAAAAACCGACGCTTGTATGTCAGTGATGTAAGTCAGAAAAAAGTTTTCGTTTTTGATTTGTTGAATGGCAGGGTGGAAACATGGGATGGTGGCGGTGTTGAGCAGTTTTTCAAAACACCGATTGCGCTGACGATTTTGCCGAATGGTGATGTATTGGTGACAGATGCCGACTTGGGCTATGTTTTTCGTTTTGACAAGGAAGGCAAATTTATCGGCAATTTTGGGGCGGCTCACCTGACACGGCCCACGGGCATTACATATGACCCCGATTTTGAAAAAATTTATGTTGCTGATAGCCAAATGCACCAAATACAGGTGTTTTCACAAGACGGCAAGTGGGTGTCAGGTTTTGGTGGCAAAGGTGCGACGAATGGCAAGTTTAATGCGCCAACGCATGTAATATTTTCCAATAAAATATTGCATGTCTCCGATACATTAAACGCCCGTGTGCAGTTGTTTGAAGTGAACGGTTCAAGTGGTGTCAGTGACAAGTGGCTTCGCACATTTGGTAAACGTGGACTGGATGTGGGTAATATGCCTCGGCCAAAAGGTATAGCTGTGGATTCCGATGGCAATATTATTGTGGTTGAATCGTATTATGACCACTTGCTTATGTTTAATCGGCAAGGTCAGGGCTTAATGGCAATCGGCGGAACGGGCAATGCGCCGGGCGAGTTTGACTTGCCAGCGGGTGTTTGGACAGACAATACCGATAAGGTTTATGTCGCTGATATGTTTAATCAACGAATTGTTGTTTTTCAATATTATTCAGATGATACGAATGATAAACAGTCAGGCAAAAACCGCTTGAAGTAATGTGATAAGTCAGTAAAACGGTTAATAAATAAAACAAAAATTTATGAACGTAATGATGAAACGTAATAGAGTTATCTTATTTTACTGTGCAATTGCCATGGTTCTGGCTTTTTCGCAAAATTTATTGGCTGCCACTGATATGGCATCTGATCGTATTTCCGATATCAGCAATACCAAGCATAATTTTGCATCATCTGATAATGTGCAATTGCCCAATGGCGATACCCGAGATGTTATTTCATCGGAAAATCAGGTTTGTGTTTTTTGTCATACGCCGCACGGTGATCCAAACAAGCCGGCAAAAGCATTTTTGTGGAACCGCAGTGATTCAAGTGCAGGAATGACCTTGAAGTATGATTCAAGCTCACTGAACATTGATAATACGTCGGTTGCCTTGGGCAGCAAGTCAAAAATGTGTTTATCATGCCATGACGGGACAGTGGCAATAGGTCAGCTGGACATGAATGGGAGCACAACCGTGAATGGGGCGACCACACCTGTTCCAATCACCATGACGGGTGATAATGTTGATGGTGCTTCCGGGCTGTTGACCGGAGGCAGTACATTGCTGGGTACCGATTTCAGCAATGACCACCCGGTTGGTTTCCTTTATGATTCTGCTCTGGTTGGTCTGGATAACGAATTGATTGATCCCGCATCTGTGACATATATTGGTGTACGTGCAAGCCGGAAAGTGACTGATTTCAATAAAAGCCTTGTTGATGCTGGTGGTACGGCAGGTGGTGAAAACCCAACAACTGCACAGACCCGTATTGCAGTACCCTTGGAGGCGGCGGTAACCGCGCCAACAGAGGGACAAACGGCATTTGTGAACGTTGCCAGTGCCGGTAAAGTGGAGTGTACCACTTGTCATGACCCGCATATTCGCAGCACCAATGTGAATGAAAATATCAAGTTTCTTCGTTTGCGCCGTTTTCAGCAAACAGACCCTGACGGTTCAACATTTAATATTGACAGGGACATTAACTGTTTGGCTTGTCATAAAAAAAATGGTTGGGAAGACTCGGTACATGGCAGTGAATCCGATGCACCACATACCTTTACGTTAGATGAGTCCACAGCCAGGGAAATTTCATCGGGCAAGCAAGTCTGGGAAACATCTTGCCAGGCTTGTCATGACACACATACGGTGGATGGGGCAGGGTGGTTATTGCGCCAGGCAAGTAACAGTGCCCAGGAGGCTTCAGATATTGATAAATCCTGCTTAAGTTGTCACTCAAGTGCTGGCGCCATTGACCCTGCCAGTGGCAATGTTAGTGATATTGCCAGCGTGACTACGACCGGCGGTCACGCTGGGGCAAACGCATCCTTTGTCTTTACTGAGAATGCACACAAGCCCAAAAAGGATGGCACCGTGAGCGACCTGGAAGAGGCAGATACCGATATTCAGGTGCGTCATGCCGGCTGTACGGATTGCCATAATCCGCATCAAATGCAAAAAGGTTTGCATGTGAATGATGGTTCGCAAAACAATAACGCCGTCTCCGGTGCGTTAACGGGGGTGACGGGTTTGAATGCCAGTAGTAGCGCTGGCAGCTTTGATCCCTATGGTGATGAAGACCTGCCGACCTTGCAAGTGGCAACTAAAGAGTATGAAGTCTGCTTTAAGTGCCATTCCAGCTATGGGCACGGAAACACCAATATTGGCTCGGCGGCGGGGCAGTTTTCAAATACGGTAAGGGAATTTAGTGGCGGTGTTGTTAGTGCTCATCCAGTGATGGCGGGTACCGGCAATACGGCCTTGGACGAAAACTTGTTGGAAGCGCCATTTGATGTGGCAAATGTGGCTGGTACAGCAGGTGTGGGTGAGCAAACCATGTATTGTTCTGATTGCCACACCAACACAGGCGGTACAGGCACACCGGCTTTACCTCAGGGCCCGCATAATGCGGACATCGCGGCTTGTGAGTCATGTCATGTGGCTGATCAGTATAAAACGGCGGGTGTCAGTCCGCTTCAAAGTGATTTTGCTTGCGCTGCACCGGGCGATTGCCCCAATTCAGGCACAGGCGGCTTGGCAAACCTGCATATTTATCACGCGACTCAAGCCGCAGGTGGTGTTAACGTATGTTCGGATTGTCATGTTAAGATTCCGCATGGCTGGCGTCGTCGAGGTTTGCTTGCGGACACGAGTGATACCTCAGCACCAAATAGCGACAGCGTCGCGTTGAAAGCCCAATATTACCCTGATGCCTTGGCGGATGTAATCGATGTTTTGCCTGCACCGGCATCCTGGAAAAAAACAGATTGTACGAATTCAGACTGTCATTTTTAGCGCTTCAGCCGGGCTAATGGTCTATTAGCCCGGTTTTCCAATGTATTTCTTTGCTTTTTGTCTGGAAATCCTGGTTTCACCCCCTAAAGTTTTGCCCCTGCAATGTCGATGTCTTTTACGTTGGGAATTGTAAAGCGGTTTGTCAGACGTTTCTTCCTGGCGTGAATTCCCGGTCTTAATTCATCAAACAGAGCGTGCAGATTAAAAATATGAACGAATCATCCCCTATGATCCTTATCGTCGATGACGAGCCTGAAATGAGAGAGCTGCATCAACTCCTTTTATTGGATGCCGGTTTTCAAGTGATATCAGCTGAAGATGGCAAAAATGCCATTGAGATCATAGAAAAGGGGGAAACGCCAATCGACGTGGTGTTATCTGACGTGGTAATGCCGGAAATGGATGGCTATGAATTGTGCAAATATGTGAAAAATCACGAAGACCTGCCAGAAATTCCGTTTATATTTATTTCATCACTGGAAACACTTGAAGAAAAAACCAAGGGCTTTGAAAGCGGGGCGGATGACTACATAACCAAACCCCTCCAACCAAAGGAATTGGCTTATAAAATAAAAAACTTGTTGGAACTCAATAAGCGAAATAGTGAGCTAAATAAACAAGTGATGGACTCCCAGGCTGCCACTATGCAGATTATGAATTTTTACGGTGACTTGGGGCAAATTCTGGAGTTTTACAAGGTTAGTATTGGTGCCAAATCATTTGCGGAATTGTCTGAACAATTGTTTGAAGTAACACGGGCTTACAATTTGAGTTGTTCTATTCAATACCATTTGCCAGATGAGATAGTAAATTTTGGCGATAAAGGTGAAATATCTCCTTTGGAAGCAAATGTCATTACCCTGGCGCGTAAAAAGGCGCGTTTTTTTTCATTCGGTGCGCGTTTGGTCATAAATTACGATACATTCTCTGTGCTGATAAAAAACATGCCGGTTGATGATGCCGAGCGCTTAGGCACCTTGAGGGACTCTTTGGGGGTGCTGTGTAATGCCATCGAGGCAAGGGTTGAGGCGTTGTTGCGTGAAGAAGTGGATGCGAAAAAAGCAAAAATAGTTGATGTGATGCACGAGGTATTGGAGCAAACAAAAGTGGCATTTGCCGATATCCAGAAAGCAAATGTAGGGGCGATTGACGGCATGATGGATGATATTGAGAATGCCTTTTTTTCATTGGGCTTGAGCGAACCCCAGGAAGAGCGTATTCGGGAAATCGTGAAAGCCTGTCTAAACAAAACCAACCAGGCATTTAAAAAAGGTTTGATTCTGAATGCCATGTTTGACGACATTGACAATAACCTGAACGCCATTGCCGAGGTTAAAAAGTAAAATCACAAATGTGTTGCTGCGATATTTTCATTCTTTCCACGCCTTGAAAGGAAAGGGCTTTTCCTCGGTATTGTAGGTTAAAAACAGAAAGACTTGATAAATAAAGTGGCTTAGATCGGCGCCAAATGCGCGTAAGCGCTCATCCGGTTTGCCGTGAACAAGTACAAGAATAAAATGAATCAGTACCAGTGCGCCCAACACGATTTCGGCAATCGAATAAACAAAAATAAATAGCAGCATATACAGTGCTCTTTCCCATGGGCTTTTGTTAATCTCGGTGTCTTTTTCTTGATTGTGCATTTCTCTATCCTTGTTTCCATTTTCAACGTATCGTTAGCAATAATACTGATATCATAAAACAATGGTGGTGGGGATGTAACAGAATTTCAGTTGGCATTGTCACTTTCTATCTGGCCGTCTTTTAAGGTGATAATGCGTTTGGCTCTTTCCATAACTCTGATGTCGTGGGTGGAAAAAAGAAAAGTGGTTTGTTCTTCTATGGCCAGCTTGTGCATTATATCAAGCAATGCACTGGCATTTTCAGAATCGAGATTGGCCGTTGGTTCGTCTGCCAATACCAGTTTTGGGCCTGCGGCTAATGCCCGGGCGACGGCGACTCTTTGTTGCTGCCCTCCGCTGAGTGCACTGGGGCGGCGGTGTGTCATATCATCAAGTCCGACGAGATGAAGATAATGCAATGCGCGCTCATGCCGTTCTGATGCGGGTCTGTTCTGTAAAACCATAACAAGCTCTACATTTTCCAGCGCACTGAGCACCGGCACTAAATTATAGGCCTGAAAAATAAAACCGATTTGAAAGAGCCGAAACTGAGACAAGGCTTGTTCGTTAAGATCGGTTAAATTAGTCCTGTTTAAGTGAATGTCGCCGGACGTTGGCGTGTCCAGGCCGCCAATGAGATTTAAAAGCGTGGTTTTGCCTGACCCTGAAGGGCCGACCAATGCGGCAAATTCGCTTCGCCTAAAATCGAGATTAATGTTTGACAGGGCATGTACCTTAATTTCACCCTGAAGGTAATATTTTGAGACATTGTGAATTTTGAGTAATGACATTATGCGACCTTTACGCGATCAATTATGTTTTTAGTGCCTCAATTGGCTGAATTCTTGATGCTTTAATTGCGGGATAAATACCTGAAATCAATGTTGTGAGAAAAATGATTGAGGTCAGTTGAATAACACGTTTTGCGGACAACTCGGAATAAATTACCGGATCCATAAACGTCCCGGCAAAGCTAGTGCCTTCGGGAATTAAGCTTGTAAAGTCGATTCCATAAGTTGCAACATACCAGTGAATCGAGCCACCTACCAGCCAGCCACAGGCAACAGCCAATAAGCTCAAGAGCAGGGTTTCAATTAATATAAGCAGTACAAGGTATTGCCGTTTCAAACCTAAGGCACGCAACAAGCCAAATTCACGGGTACGTTCGAGAATACTCATGAGCACGGTATTCACAATGCCGAATAAAATGACGAGTAAAATAAACACCTGCATGATGTAGGCGCTGATATCATCGATGACAATATACTGCACCAATTGTGGCATCATTTCCTGCCAGTCCAATACGCTGACTTTCGGGTAAGGGTTATTTTTTTTAAGTAGGGTTTTGACTGATTGAATGGTTTTAGCATCATCGAGAAAGATCGCAATACGTGTTAGTGGTTCCTTATCCTGTTGCGCGCCTTCGGCAACCAGAAATTTTCTTGAAAACGCAAGGCCGCTAATAATAAGATACTTATCAAGTTCGGCGATGCCCGACTGAAAAATACCTTGCACTCGGCCAAGGTGTGATTCACTATCACCGCCCTTTTTCCCGGTAATAATGATTATTTTACTGCCGATTTTAACTTTGAGCTTTTTGGCCATGCCTGAACCGATAATGAGACCGCGATTATCCGCGTTATTTACCCACTGGCCTTGTTTAACATATTTGTTGAGTAAGCTTCTTAGCGGGTCATTGTTGGGGTTAATGCCTTGTAAGCGCACGCCAACGGAATTATTCGCTGTGCTTGCCAGTACCTGTAGAGTGATTCGCGGTATGAGTTTTCCGTTGATTTTGAGCTGTGTTAATTTCTGGAGGAGGTTTTTACCTTCGGCGATGTAGCGGTAATTTGCTGGTGAGGCGAGGTAGTCTTTTTCTTGAAGGGTGATATGGCCATCACCCATATTAATGGCATTTTTGACCATATTATTATGGCCACTGTCCTGCAAGCCGATGGAAAATACCGCAAGACCAAATCCCAGTGCAATTGATACCAAGGTGATAATCGTACGACGCCGGTGCCGCCAGAGATTGCGCCAAGCAAGCATAACAAAAGTGGATAATGGCAAAGGTGTGGTTGAGATTGTCATCGCATCACCTCCACGGGTTTCATTTTGACAATTTTCCACGAAGGGATCAGGGATGCTAGGGTGGCGATAATGAATGTCAGCGAAATACCAATGAGAATGCTTTCCGTATCCAGATAGCCGTACCAAACGGGTTCAAAGATAATGCCGCCGTAGTCAAAACCATCGGGCATGTAAGATGACATATCAATGCCGTAGGTTTCGAGATAAAAGGAAAATATTATTCCCAGTGATGTGCCGGCAAGAACCGAGATAATGGAAATAAATAAGGACTCGAGCATCACCATTAACAACAGCCAATAACGGCCCATACCCAGCGACAATAAAATGCCAAATTCATGCTTGCGCTCAAAAATGGACATTAACACGGTATTCATCATACCCATTGAGGCAAGTCCTAGCATGATCATACCCAAAATGTACACAGCGGCTTTGCTCACCTCAATCATATCTGATATTGCTGGCACAAGTTCTTTCCAGGTGCGAACAATTAGCGGGCCGGATAATGGATCAGCAGGGAAGGTTTTTTGTAATTCGGTAAGCGAGGTCGAGAGGACTGTTTTAAGCGAAATTAAGTTTTGCTCGTTTGCATAGCTGTCTGCTCTAATCGCCAACTCATGTGCACCACTGTCCAGATACATGAGTGAATTGTAAGCCTTGATAGAAAGCAATATGCCGGTGCGATCAAATGCTGGTTCAATCGGTTTTAAAATACCGGAAACAACAAACAACCCATTACCGATACTGCCATCCGCTGCCTGTGTGACAAGCACAATTTCATCACCGGGGGAAATCGACAAATTTTTGGCAAACTGGGCGCCTATAATCACAAAATATTTTTCCGGAGAATCAGCATTAATCGCTGATTGTGAAGACTGAGTTTGGATCCGTGAAAGGTTTGCGCTTCCCTGACGAATATGTGAAAGCATGGTGGTAACTTGTTTTTCTTTTTTCGGGTCAACAGCCTTAAGTAATACACCGGAAGATATGTCCCCGCTACTGGCCAGAGCGGCTCCATACAAGCGAGGCGAAATTTGAATATCGGCGAAGTTGTTACGTAAGCCGTCAATCAGTGGCCAGGAAATCGTGGCGTACAGATCCTGATCATCAATAAAGGCCTGGTGATGTATTTGCAAATGCCCGGATGAAATTCTTGTTGAAAAGTCCGACATTTGTTTAACCATGCCGTTTAACAGGGCTGTGTACAGAATTAACATGGCAAGACCGCCACCCAGCGCGGATATGGTTAAAAAACTGCGAGTTTTGTTCCGCCATAGATTGCGCCAAGCGATAAAGGCAATCATGGAAATTCTGTTGCCTGTGTGAGCGGCTTGCTGCGCTGGTTCTGTTTTCATATTGGAGCCGATGGCATCTGCTTTGTCTCCTTCAATACTTTTTATTGTTATACTATGCTACTTTAGTTGTCTCTGCCATGTTCTTTTGGGGCTTTTCCCCCTTATTTGTGACTCCGGTGATTTTGCATTTATATTACTGACAGGATTGATCATTTTTGTTAAGCGATACCGAAATAAACGATAGCCAGAGCAAATTCTCACTGGCGTTTAAAGATGCTGAACTAGAGCAGGCATTTCGCTCGGAACATGCCCGCCAAACGCTCCCTCAAGTGAGAAAAGCCTTAATCATTGCCGCTATTTTGTATGCTCTGTTTACGATTATGGATTTTGTTATTGTCGCTTCCAGCGAACAACAGCAATGGGCAACGATGCTTGTACGCTTTGGTTTTGCAATTCCAAGTTTTATTCTTGCGTATATTGCCACCTACCGGCTGTATTTTCGGCAACGCTTGCAAATCATGATTTCCATTATTATTTTTATCGCCGGGCTTGGAATTGTCACGATTGGTGTACTGTATGAAAAAACCCACAGTGAAATTCATTTGTCGGCAACCTTTCTGCCTGTGTTCTGGGCATTTATTTATTCCGGGCTGCGGTTTATTAATGCCGTTATTGTTGCCTTGAGTTTACTTGTTACGTTTAATGCGGCGTTTTTTCTGTTTCTGGATTTGTCGCTGGCAACATTGGTGACTTATAATTTCTTGCTTGTCACCAGTATCGTTATCGGTATGCTGGGGGGGTATACGATTGAATCTTATTACCGACGTGACTTTGTGAGAGAGCAACTTCTGGAGCTTGAAAAACGTGATAACGAGAAACTCTTGCTTAACATTTTACCTAAACACATCGCAGAAGAATTAAAAGCAACAACAGGCACTATTGCCAAGGACTATGAGCAGATTACCGTGTTGTTTACGGACTTGGTCGGTTTCACGGAACTATCCCGATGTCACAGTGCAAAACAGGTTGTGGGGATTCTTAACGATGTGTTTTGTCAGTTTGATAAACTAACCGACGAACTGGAGCTGGAGAAAATAAAAACCATTGGTGACGCTTATATGGTTACCAGCAATCTACTCAATCCTCAAGGTGACTCTGCCTTGCGTGTTGCTGCATTTGCTTTGGGCATCAAGGACATTATAAACAGGTATAATCAAAAAACAGGGTATCATATTTGTTTACGCACGGGAATTCATACTGGCACTGCTGTTGCCGGGGTGATTGGGGTGAAAAAATTTGTTTATGACGTGTGGGGAAACACTGTCAATATTGCCAGTCGTATGGAATCTGAGTGTCCGGTCGGAGGAATTCAGGTGTCACAGGAAAGTTATATGTTGCTCAAAGATAAGTTTAATTTTGAGGATAGAGGGCAGATCGAAGTAAAAGGATTTGAAAACATGAGAGCTTATTTGCTTATTGATGCTAAGTCCTAAGCCAGGTTAATTCATCTTTGTCAATGCGATCCGGCTTTTCACAAAATGCAAACGCTCATTAGTTTGAGTGTGTAGGAAGTAAGGCAGGCTTTCGGGTTTTAAGGCAGCCAGATACGCTTCTTGTGCTGCTTTCCAGTTGTTTGCCTTTTCATGCACAATGCCCAGCCCAAGCCACCATTTGCTTTCACTTGGCTTGTAACGCAGTGCTTGCCGGTAAGATAAAATTGCGTTTTTAAAATCGGGCGTGTTTTGTTGAGCTAGTGCCAGCAGCGCGAAATATTCGCCATCTTTCGCATATTTTCTTCCCGACAATAATACTTCGGTGGCTTTTTTAAACTGCGCCCGCTCCATGTAAAATCGTGCCAGCCATTGATAAAATACACTGGCTTGAGGTATTTGTATTATACCTTTTTCCAAGACTTCTTTGGCGTTAGTAAATTTATTCGCCTTTACGTAAATCCCGGCCAAGGCTATTCTTGCATTGACGTGATTGGGGTTAATTAATAAGGTGTTGTTTAGTGTCTTTTTTGCAGCCTCTATGTCTTCTATATCGAGCATTGTGAAGCTGCCAGTATCGACAAGATTTGTTCGCGTTGGTTTGTTTATTATTGATTCGTAACTATGTGCCGGAACTGGCTTGGCAAGATCAGCTGCGATAATCGTACGATTGGTTTCCTGGGTTTTATTGAGCCAGATTGTGTAGGAGGGGGCAGATATGCCAAGGAGTAATAGCAGCGAAAACAAAACCTGCCAGGATCTGAGTGATTTGTTTTTTACCGCCACATCCTGGATTGTTCTGCTTTTGCCAGCCTGGTTTTTCGCCTTGTTACACCGGCTCGAGATCATTTCATTGACGATGTTCATAAAAAACCCTCAAACAGAACAATGCCAATGACGATATTCGCGCAAGCTGCTATCCCGACTGCCATGAGCCATTTGTTCCCGTATTTTCGCGTTTTTACTTCGCATTCCTTAAAGGCATGGTTAACATACTGATGCGTAATCGTTCGGCGGCCTTTTCCATAGGCAAACAAAAGTGCTTTGTAGGCAAGTATATTGACCCTTGAAGGGTTGCCGCCGGATTTCTTGTACAAGACTGACAACGCTTTCGGCGTAAATTGGGGCGCGTCATTTTTGTCAATTGCTTGAATACAGGATTTTACATAATCCTGTATTTCACTCTTTTCCAGATTGTTTAGCGTATCTGAAAAACGAATATTGTTTTTTAATGACGAAAGAGCCTGTTGTTTGAGTGTTTCATTTAATGCATTGGAGCCGGATAAGATAAATTGTAACAGCGTTCTGTTGGGTGTAGACCAGCTGCTGACTTTTTCGATGATAATCAAGGTGTTCTTTGACAACAATTGAGCATCATCTATCCATACAAGAATATTCGCATCGGTTTTTGTATAGTGATCAAATAAGGTGAAGCGCAGTAATCGCATTAACTGCTCAATGGTGGCGTCCATCGGATAGGGACGACCAAACTCATCAATGATTTGAGATAACAGATCTTTAGGTGAGATCTTTGGGTTGAGAATTTTTATCGGGTAATGATGATGATCAATTGAAGATAGTACATCGTTAATAAGCAATGTTTTCCCTGAGCCTGTTTCGCCTGTTATTTGCAGTAATTTTTCCCCAGATGAAATACCAAATAGCAGTGTGTTTTTAACGTGAAGGAAACTTTTATGTTCGTAGATATTTTCTTTTTTGGGTGCAAGGGTAAAGGGGACTTTGTGCATGCTGAAAAAATTGGCACATTCAATCCCCGGGTTTTTGTTGGCGATGAGTTTTTCAGGAAAGCTTTCTTGATTAATCAAATTGCGCATTTTCTTTTCCTCAAATTATTTTCCCTGAAATTTGCTAAAGTGCATTGTCTTGCCAGGACATTGCCGGTTCAGTTATCTCGCGAGTGTTGGCCGCATTAAAATCAAATATCCAACGGAAAGTGAATGACTTGAATAAACTACAGTTTTTCCATTGGCTCTGATTTTGTTGCTAGCGCGCATAATCCCGGCTTTCCTGTATTTGATTCAAAGACACTTGGCAAATCAGTAATCCTGGTGTCTCGGTAATTCTGGTTTCAAAAATAGCAAGTCATATGCCAACAATTGCTTCGGTTTTCTGGCTCGCTTGTCGGTCTGTGTTTTGCAGCATTGCAGATGTATAACGCGGTGACAGGCAAGCGTAGCGAATAAGCCCGTTTGTTACTGTGCTCAAGCCGCGTTTTGGCAAGTGGACGAAATACTTTTTGTATGGGGGATTGGTTTTATGGCGAGCATGATACAAAGTGTTGGTGTTTTAATGATTTCTTATTTTTGCTTCAATATTGTGATGTTATAAAACCCGCAGGAAGTCTAGGGCACCTCTGAATAATTCCCTGGCGAGCGATAGCGGCGTTAAAAACGCTCTCAAAATGCTCATTTATTACATATAAACTCCGCTTTTTCGATTGTTTTTGCCT
>Ga0256830_1000190_pt1 | contig 55189 bp, 43 predicted proteins | sample 128326metaG_FD_190537 | JGI IMG/M metagenome (GOLD analysis project Ga0256830, IMG submission 190537) | Hydrothermal vent microbial communities from Lau Basin, Pacific Ocean - 128-326 | ecosystem: Environmental > Aquatic > Marine > Hydrothermal vents | place: Pacific Ocean: Lau Basin | collected... | reverse complement strand
CCCTGCGGTCTGTCGGGTTCTTTATCCTGCAGAGGGTGATATGCGGGTGGAACCCCTTTTTATCCCGTTCAAATCCTATTGCCTCCAGGCGTTTTTCTATCTTCTCGTAAAGGAGTCTCAGCTCGGGGCTTTCCTCGATGCCTATCCATAGGACCCTTGGACGTGCAAGGGTCGGGAACCCGCCCAGGCCGTCGGTCCTTAACTCGAAGCCCCCGACGCCGCATGCGGCATCCTCCAGTGCCGCCGTAACATCCTCGATAATCCCGGCGTCTATATCGCCTATGAACCTGACCGTAAGGTGCATGGATTCGACCTTGGGCCAGGATGCCTTTACAGGGGATTTTTTCAGCTCCTCCTGCACCCTCTTGAGCGCCTCTTTCACTTCGTCCGGCAGGTCTATGGCTATGAACGCCCTTATCTTTTCCTTCAACTCTATGTTTCGGTAAGAAAGTCCAGAAGTAGGCGGAGTGCAGAGGCGGCTGCCTCCTTCTTTATAACGCCCCTTGAGCCGCTCAGCTTGAGTCTCTTTACCTCTGCCCTGTTGTTCCAGGCAAGGGCTATGAAGACCGTTCCGACGGGTTTTTTACTGCTCCCCCCGGCAGGCCCGGCGATACCTGTGACGGCGAGCCCGATATCGCTTTTAAGCTTCTTTTTTACACCCACAGCCATCTCCTTCGCCGTCTTGGAGGAGACCGCTCCGTACCCTTTCAATGTCTCCGGGGAGACCCCGAGGAGGTCTTTTTTCACCTCGTTGCTGTAGGCGATTATACCGCCTTTGAACCAACCGGAGCTTCCGGGTACACCCGTTATCATATGCCCCACGAGCCCGCCGGTGCAGGATTCCGCGACCGCTATCATCATACTCCTTTCAGAGAGCAACCGCCCGACCGCCCTCTGTAACACTATACCCATGATACAACCCCCGTTATGATATGGACGCAGATGTTGGCGTAGATTCCGGCTGCCACGTCGTCGAGGACTATGCCCGCTCCGCCCTTGATCCGTCTGTCGAGGATGCCGATCGGAAACGGCTTAAGGATATCAAAAATCCTGAAAAGAATAAAGGCCAATATCATGTTGAGCGGCGTGAACGGCACCATGAAAGCGGCCACAACGAAGCCGGCGACCTCGTCGCAGACTATGCTTCCGGGATCCCTGCCCCCTATTATCCCTTTCGCCATTCCGGCGAAGAGGATCGAGGCAAAAACGGTGAGCACCACAGCGAAGATACCTTTACCAGGGCCAAGCACGGATATGCCGTAGGCCATCGGTATACCCCATAGTGTCCCGATCGTCCCCGGGGCAAGCGGCGAGTAGCCCAGGAAGGTTCCGGTGGCAAAGAAAAGAATTATCGTCTTCCTCAAGTCCTGTAAGCCGCGGGATCGTCGGAAGGTCGCCTGTTTGTGTCGTCGCTGGGGTGCAGCGGCCACTGCGTTCGCAACGATCACCTTAAGCCCCTCTCAACGGCCCCGCCGTCTCCTTTATCTCCCTGCCCGAGGGCGGGAGGTTGTCCCGACAACCGCCGGATCTTCGCGGTCTTCAGAAGATATACCTTCTCATCCTTATATTCATCAGAAGCCCTATGCCTATGAGCATCGTGAGCAGGAAGGAGCCTCCGTAGCTCAGAAACGGCAGGGGCACGCCCACTACCGGCAGAAATCCCATGATCATCCCGATGTTTATGACCACGTGCCAGAACAACATGGAGGTGATGCCGAACGCCAGAAGGAAGCCGAACCTGTCCTTGGAGTTTGCGGCCGTGTCGATGCCGCGCATTATCAGGATGAGAAAGAGTGCGAGTACGGCGACCGAGCCAACGAACCCCCATTCCTCGGCCAGTATGGGAAATATGAAGTCCGTGTGGTGGGCCGGCAGAAACATCAGGCTTCCCTGCGTGCCTTGTGTGAAGCCCTTCCCGAAGAACCCTCCGCTTCCGATGGCTATCTTGGACTGGAGCGTGTGGTAGCCCGAACCGAGCGGGTCCATGGTCGGATCCAGAAAACTGAGAAGCCTCGCCCTCTGGTAGCTCTTCAAGGACCACCACCCCACCGGCACCATCGCCGCAAAGGCCGCTGCGAGCGAGATGAGGGTGGAGAACCTCACCTTGGATATCAGTATCATCGAAGAAAATATGAACAGGAATATGAGCGCCGTGCCGAGGTCCGGCTGCTTGGCTACGAGCAGGAACGGCAGAAGGACGAGAACGGCCGGAACCATGAGCTCCTTCCACCCCATCCCCCGGGGCCCAACCTGCTTTGAACTCAGGTTCCTGGCGAGTGCTATGACGAATGCGACCTTCGCAAACTCCGAGGGCTGGAATGATATGAAGCCCAGGGAGATCCACCTCTGCGCACCGCCCATGGTCTTACCAAAAAACAGGGCGAAGAGGAGCGTGATGAGAGACAGTCCGTAGATGACATAAGCGAACCTCTCCAGTATCAAGTAGTCGATGACGAGCACCGGCACGATGACGACCAGCCCTATGAAGAGCCAGTAGAGCTGCTTGTGGTAGAAGGCGAGCTCAAAGGTGTGCGTGGCGCTGTAGATGCAGGATATTCCTACAAGCGCGAGCAGGAGCGTTATAGTAAATATGAGCCAGTCTATCTGCGCCAGGTAGCGGTTCCTTGTCATAGGCTCTTCCAGGCCTCTTTTTCCTTTGCCAGTACTTCATCCGCGGCGGTGTTCACATCGCGCGTCCTGTATGCCGGTTCGGTGCCGGTGCCTGGTACGCCGCCTTTAAGGTACGCGCTTATGACCTTCAGCGCGACAGGCGCCGCGGCCCTTGCGCCGAATCCGCCGTGCTCCACTATCACGGCCACGACTATACGCGGGTCGTCGTAAGGGGCGAATCCCACGAACCAAGCATGGTCACGTAGCCTGTAAGGTATCTTTTCAATATCCCTTATCCTCTCCTTCATCCTCACAACCTGGGCCGTGCCGGTCTTGCCGGCTATCCTAAGCCCGCCTACGTTCAGCCCCTTGGCCGTTCCGTTCTCCTCTTCCACCACCCCCCTGAGCGCCCTTTTCAGTATGGCGAGTGTTTCGGCGGATACCCGGACCCTGCCCTTCTCTTTGGGGCTGAACTTCTGGAGTACCCTGCCTTCCGGGTCTTCTATGCTTTCCATGAGCTGCGGCACGAAGAGCCGGCCACCGTTTGCTATGGCGGCGTATGCGTTCAGGATCTGAAGCGGGGTGGTGAGCATGAAGCCCTGGCCCACGGCAACCGATATGGTCTCACCGTCGTACCATGGGGTGCCGTGGACCTTCATCTTCCACTCGTTCGAAGGCACAAGCCCTGTCTGCTCATTCCCCACCCCTATGCCGGTGGGCTCGCCTAATCCGAACTCCCTCGCATAGTGTGCGAGCCTTTCAAGCCCCACCCTCAGCCCCAACTGGTAGAAGAAGGTGTCGGCCGACTCGACTATGGCCGTATATACGCCCACCTTTCCGTGTCCTTCCTCCTTCCAGTCGCGGTATTCACGCCCCCCGTACCAGAACGAAGGACCGGAAAGAAGCCTTGTAGCCGGCTCTATTATGCCCTCTTCGAGTGCGGCCGCAGCGGTTATTACCTTGAAGGTGGATGCCGGAGGGTACTGGCCCTGGATGGTCCTGTTCGTCAGCACCTTGAACGGATTGCTTATTATCGCCCTCCATTCCTCGCGCGATATGCCGTCTGTGAGGTCGTTGGGGTCGAATGAAGGGCTGCTGACCATGGCCAGTATCTTGCCGTTTCTCGGGTCCATGGCCACCACCGCGCCGGCCCGCCCTTCCATGGCCTCCCACGCCGCCAGCTGTGTCGGCAGGTCTATGGTAAGCCGCACGTTGTTTCCGGGATAGGGCGGGATGTTTTTTATGACCTTTATGATCCTGCCCGTTGCGTCGACCTCGACCTGCCTGCCGCCGTCTGTGCCCCTGAGGACATCCTCGAATGTCGCCTCGATGCCTGATTTGCCGATCTTGTCCCCGCGCCTGTAGGGGTTGTTTTCCCTCTTCCTGTATCGCGCGTACTGTTTTTCGCTTATCTCGCCGAGGTACCCCAGAAGGTGCGCCGTAACCGACTTGTAGGGATATGTCCTTTTCGGGCCGACCTCTATGACAACGCCCGGCAGCTCGAACTTGTAGGCCGCAACCCTGGCCATCTCCTCCCAGGTGAGGTCCTCTTTCAGCTTTATCGCGCGGAAGGGGGCCCGCCCCTTGGCCTTCTTCAACCTCTTTTCAATGGTTTTTTCGTCGATGTCCACGGCCTCTATGAGAATCCTCTTCGTCTTGTCCCAGTCATCTACGTCCTCGGGTATGACCAGGAGGTCGAACCCAGGCCTGTTTTCAGCAAGCCTTATGCCGTTACGGTCCATGATGAGCCCTCTGGGCGCCGGGGTTCTCGTAAGGCGTATCCTGTTGTTCTGGGAGAGCTCGCTGAAGTACTCCCCCTTCATGATCTGCAGGTACCAGAGCCTTGCAACAAGTATGAAAAACGCGAAAAAGACCACGCCTATGACAACAAAGACCCTTTCTCTTAGATCACCCGGATCCTTGTCTGTAAAGTGGTCCTTCACCGCTGTCCTCCTCCTGCAACACCCGGAATCTTTACGGCTTTGAGCCACGTGAAAAAGGCTATGAATACAGGCGCAAATAGCCCTGTGACCGTGGCTGCAAGAAGCATCCGCGGCAGAAACGGAACGTCGAGGTCCGTAAGACTGAGAAGTATCCAGATGAGAATACCCTTTGTCAGGGTTAATGTGCCGGCCAGCGCGGCCCTGACCGAGGGGTTCGAAAAGTGGACCCTGCGTGATATTATGTGCACTGCGGCGTATATGAAGACGAGTGAGAAGGCCGTGGTGCCGATGATGCCGCCGTTGAAGACATCCTCCACGTAGCCCAGGACAAAGCTCAATACCACCCCCTCTACCGAAGACCTTTCATAAGCCATGAACAGTACCGCCAGCACCGTTATGTCGGGGAGGGGCAGCCCCGGAGCGATGGTGCTCTTGAAGGAAAGGTAGAGTATTGTGACGGGGAGGAAAATCAGGAAGTTCTTCATAGGGGCTTCCTCCTTTTGCGTCCGGACTCGCGGCCGAACGGCTCATGGGCCCCGGTGCCCTCCATCTTTCCCTGTTTCATTGATATGCCGCCGCCTGTGACTATGAGGACCTCTTCGAGCCTCCTGAAGTCCGCGGCGGGCCGAAGCTCTATGCGTTTGAAGAAGTTGTCCTCACCCTTGTCGACCGAGACGACCTCTCCGACGAGCAACCCCTTGGGGAATATGGTGGAGAGCCCGGCCGTCACGACCCGGTCACCGGGGATTACGTCATCGAGCTGCCTTACGTACTTTAGGATCAACCCCCCGGAACCGTCGCCCTCCACCACACCCTTCACCCTCGTACGCTGGATTATGACGTCGATGTTCGACCTGGGGTCCGTAAGCAGGAGTACGGTAGAGGTGAACCTGTTGGTTTCGACTATTCTCCCCACGATCCCCTGAGGGGTGACCACAGGCATGCCGGCCTTGATCCCGTCGCCCGAGCCCTTGTTTATGGCAAGCGTTCTCATCCATTCGCCGCCCGGGCCGAAGCTGCTGAAGCCGAGTATCTCGGCGGCGACCGTCTTTACAGGGGTCTTGTCCTTGAAGCGAAGCAGTTCCTTGAGCCTCGCATTCAGACCCAGTTCTTCCTTGAGCCTGTTGTTTTCCTCGACGAGCTGGTTGATCGTCCTGCGAAGTCCTTCGTTCTCTTCGCTCAGGCCTACCAGGTATATGTAGCCGTTCCAGACGCCGACCACCTTCGAGCGGATACCGATGAGAGTACTTTGAACGGGTTTGGTTACGACCGAAAGGACGCTCCTTACTATTACGTCCCCGCCGGTGCCTTTTCTGGTGGTTGATACCAGGTGCAGTGAGACAAGGCAGAGGATTACCGAGGCGAGTATTACCTGGTGTCTCTTTATGAAAGAGAGCATATTTAGTTTGTAGGTATGGTTACTTCTTTCAAGAGTTTTATCTCGTCAAGGAGCTTGCCCGCACCCTTGACCACGCAGGTAAGCGGATCTTCGGCGACCGTGACAGGGAGTCTGGTCTCCTCCCTTATGATTATGTCGAGGTTTTTGATGAGGGCCCCACCTCCTGCCAGCACTATGCCCTTGTCGACCATGTCGGCGGCAAGCTCCGGAGGGGTCGTTTCGAGGACATGTTTTATAGCCTCTATGAGTGCGTTTATGGGTTCGGTCAACGCCTCTCTTATCTCGCCGACGGATATCTCCATGGTGGTGGGTATGCCGGTGACGAGGTTGGCGCCCTTTATCTCCATGGTCTTGTCTTCATCCTCCGGCATGGCTAGCCCCAGAGTTATCTTTATGTTTTCCGCCACGCCGGTGCCTATGGAGAGGTTGTACTTTCTCTTTATGTACTGTGCTATGGCCTCGTCGAGCTTGTCGCCGCCTATCCTGAGCGACTTGGCCCTTACGATGCCGGCAAGCGAGATTACGGCTATCTCCGAGGTGCCGCCGCCGATATCCACGATCATGTTCGCAGAGGGTTCGGTTATCGGGAGCCCTGCGCCTATGGCCGCGGCCATGGGCTCCTCGATGAGGTACACCTCGCCCGCGCCGGCCGAATAGGCTGACTCCCTTACGGCGCGCATCTCCACCTGGGTTATGCCGGACGGTACGCCCACGATTATCCTGGGACGCACCAGGAGCCTGCGGTTGTGGACCTTGGTGATGAAGTACTTGAGCATCTCCTCGGCCACCTCGAAGTCGGCGATAACGCCGTCCTTAAGCGGCCTTATGGCGGCGATGTTGCCCGGGGTCTTTCCGAGCATCGCCTTTGCCTCCTTACCAACGGCAAGCACCCTTCTGCCCCTGCCGTCCTTCTTGACGGCAACGACCGAGGGTTCGTTCGTCACGATCCCCTTACCCTTTACGTAGATAAGTGTGCTTGCTGTGCCGAGGTCTATGGCAAGATCGTTCGAGAAAAAACTCAGGAGGTAGTTGAACATTAAGATACCCTTGAACTCTTTAGTCGGTACATTTAGTATCGTATCAGAAAAGCTCGATTATTGGCAAGCGGAAAATTCGTCAAAAAGGTTGAATTTATAAAGAAAATCTATTAACATACTCAAACTCCGAAGCCTTTTCTCACCCCTGTGCAAAATCCCCGGACGATCTGCAGGAGTGATTGACTCGGTCTTGTGACATTAACTTTAACTACCATTACCTAAAAGGGGGTTCTTTGATGCTCGATTTCCTGAGGAAGAAGCGCCAGTCTCTGTTTATAATACTTATATTCTTCGTAATCATCATCGGATTCGTATTCTGGGGCGTCGGCCCTACCGGCACGAAGAAGGGAGCCGCGCCGGAGATCGTGGCCAGGGTCGACGGGGTGCCTATCACAGCCACGGAGTACGCGAACCTCTACAGGAGACAACTCGATTATTACAGGGATGTCTTCAAGGACCGGCTAACCGATGATCTCCTTGAGAGGCTCAACCTGAGGCAGAGGACCCTCGATGCGCTAATCGACAGGCTGCTTATCCTAAACGAGGCCTCCAGGCAGAAGGTCAGGGTCGGGAAGGAAGAGGTCCAGAAAAGGATCATGTCGCTTCCGATATTCCAAAAGGACGGGGCCTTTGACAAAGAGCTCTACTTCACGATACTACAGCGAAACCGCATAAAGCCCGCCGACTTCGAAAAGAGCGTGGAACAGGAGCTCCTCATAGAGAAGATGCGGGACACCATCATCCGGGACATCGCCGTAAGTGACGAAGAGGTGAGAAGGGCCTTTACGAGGGAGAACAGACTCGTTGCCTTTGACTACATACGGATCGATCCCAAGGCGTTCCTGGCGCAGGTGAAGGTGGACGATGACGAGGCGAGGGATTTTTTCAGGAAGAACGGTGAGAGGTTCATGGTGCCCACCAGGCTCAAGGCCTTCTTCGCCTACGTGGACAAGGACGGGTTCGTGGACGAGGTGGAGGTCCCGGAGGAGGAGCTCAGGAGCTACTACGAAAGGCACATCTCCGACTACCGCGAGCCCAAGCAGGTGCGTGCAAGGCACATACTGATAAGGCCCGAGCGTTCCATAGAGAACAGGGAAGAGGCGCTGAAGGCGGCCAAGGAGAAGGCCGAGGCCATATTGAAGAGGCTAAAGGCCGGAGAGGACTTTGCCGAGCTGGCACGTGAATTCTCACAGGACCCGGGTTCCGCGTCAAAGGGCGGGGACCTCGGGTACTTCGGCCGCGGGGCCGTGGTACAACCGTTTGAAGAGGCTGCCTTTGCCCTGGAAAAGGGCCAGTTGAGCGATCTGGTGGAGACGGAGTACGGTTTCCACATAATCAGGGTCGATGATATAAGGGGCGGCAAGACCACACCGTTTGAAGAGGCCCGGAAAGAGATCGAGATGATACTCAAGCGCGAAAGGTCCCAGGAGGAGGCCAGAAAGAGGATGGTGGCCTTCCGCAGGCTCTTCGAGGAGGGGGCCTCACTTGAGACGCTCGAAAAAGAGGCGTCAGGACGAGGCATAAGGACACGTCTTACGGGCTTTTTCACTGAACGGGACCGGGGTGAGGAACTCGTGAGTGACGCTAAACTCCGTGATGCGGTCTTCACCCTTGAGGCAGGAGGTGTGAGCCGTATAGTGGAGACCCCGCAGAGGTTCTACGTGGTAAAGGTCGTTGAAAGGGTGGAAAGGCATGTTCCTCCATACGAGGATGTGGCCGACAAGGTGAAGGAGACGCTCTTGAGAGAGAAGGCGAGAAAGCTTGCAAGGAAGAAGGCCGAGGATCTCCTCAAGGCCGCGCTCGACGGCAGGGGTTTCAGGAAGCTCGCAAAAGAGGCCGGTGTGAACGTCGAGAGGACGGACTTCTTCACCCTCTCGCACGGGTTCGTTCCCGGCGTAGGCATATTCGTTGGGGACAGGGAGGATCTTTTTGACCTTGAAAGGGATAATCCATACTACCCCGAGCTCATACAGCACGCCGGAGGCTTCTATGTCTTCAGGCTCGCCGCCACAAAGGGTGTCGACGAAAAGAGGTTCGAGGAGCAGAAGGCAGAGCTCACGCAACGCCTTCTGGAAAAGAAGAGGCAGGATGCCGTAAGAAAGTGGCTTTCAGAGCTCAGGAGCAAGGCCGAGATTACGGTCAACGAGGACCTCCTGTGATTCGTATGGCGCTCGCTGTGTGTCTCCGCTTGGCTCCGGTATGTAAATTTTCATGTCGAGGTTGATCTATGCGCCTTAAGAAGATGTTTCTACCCACGTTGAAGGAGTCTCCGGCAGACGCCGAGGTGGCAAGCCACAGGCTCATGGTGAGGGCCGGAATGATAAGGAAGGTGGCCGCAGGGGTGTACAGCCTCCTCCCGTTGGGTCTGCGTGTCGTACGGAATGTAGAAAGGATAGTACGCGAGGAGATGACAAGGGCCGGTGCCCAGGAGGTGACGATGCCCTTCGTCCTTCCCGCCGAACTCTGGAAGGAGAGCGGCAGATGGGAGGTATACGGCAAGGAGATGCTCCGCTTCAGGGACCGCCATGACAGGGAGTTCTGCCTCGCCCCGACTCACGAGGAGGCCGTGACCGACATGGTGAGGGGCGAGATCCGCTCGTACAGGGAGCTTCCGGTCAACCTCTACCAGATACAGACGAAGTTCCGCGACGAGATCCGTCCCCGCTTCGGGCTTATGAGGGCGCGGGAGTTTATAATGAAGGACGCCTACTCATTCCATGCGACCGAGGAGAGCGCCGAAGAAGAATACAGGAACATGTACGAGACGTATTCGAGGATCTTCGAGAGGTGCGGGCTGGAGTTCAGGGCCGTCGAGGCCGAGACCGGCCCCATCGGCGGCTCCTTCTCCCATGAGTTCATGGTGCTCGCCGACACGGGGGAGGACGCCGTGGCCAGTTGCACGGGCTGCGGCTATGCCGCCAACATAGAGAGGGCCGAAATAGGAGGACGCCCCAGCGGTTCGACCCGGGTAGTGACTGAACCGGGAAAGATTGAAAAGGTCTCCACACCGGGGATGAAGAGCGTTGAAGAGGTGAGCGGTTTCCTGAAGGTCCGGCCTTCGGTGCTCATAAAGACCCTCATCTACACGACCGACAGTGGAGTGATCGCAGCCCTCGTAAGGGGTGACTGCGAGCTGAACGAGTCGAAGCTCAAGCGGGTGCTCGGCACCGCGACACTTGTCCTTGCGGATGAAGAGACCGTGAAGCAGGCGACAGGCGCGCCGGTGGGCTTTGCCGGGCCGGTCGGACTCAAGATACCGGTGTACGCCGACCGGGGTGTCAAGGATATAACCTCAGGGGTCACCGGCGCGAACGAGGCCGATGCACACCTGGTTAACGTTGTGCCCGGAAGGGACTTCGATGCCACCTATGCGGACCTGAGGGTGGTGGGGGAAGGTGATCCTTGTCCGAGGTGCGCCGCCGCCTTCGAGATAAGAAGGGGCATAGAAGTGGGGCATATCTTCAAGCTCGGCACAAAGTACAGCGAGGCCATGGGCGCGACATTCCTCGACGAAAAGGGTGTTGAAAGACCGCTCATCATGGGCTGTTACGGCATCGGCATAGGCAGGACGGCCGCGGCGGCCATAGAGCAGAACCACGATGATTACGGCATTATCTGGCCCGCCCCGCTCTCGCCCTTCCATTGCCACATGGTGCCTGTGAACGTGAACGACAGAGAGACGCTGGAGGTCTCCGAGAGGCTGTACTCAGAGCTCGTCGAACAAGGCTGCGAGGTATTGTACGACGACAGGGATGAGAGGGCAGGGGTGAAGTTCAAGGACGCGGACCTGATAGGCATACCCGTACGGATCACCATAAGCTCGCGGACCATCGTACAGGGCTCTGTCGAGGTGAAGGAGCGCAGCTCCGGAGAGGTGAGGCTCGTAAGGATAGAGGACGTGGCCCGCGATATCCGCGGTCTTTTCGACAAGGGGAAAAACTGACCCGTCCGTGTTGTGCCGTGTGATTTTTCGGCTATTATTGTAGTAATGCGGGAGTGCTCTTTTTCTTACCGGTGCAAACAAGGCCCACATGGATAAACAGAGGTACATCCTTTACCCTGTATGGGACCCTCTTCTGAGGGGAGTTCATTGGTGGAACGTACTTACGCTTTGCGGCCAGCTTGTAACCGGAGCCTTCATCATCTACCTCGGCGAAGAGCTCGACCATATGGACCATGAGGGCCTCGTAAGGATCCATCTCGTCTTCGGATACCTCTTTGCGGCAGGGCTTCTCGTGCGTACCCTGTGGCTCTTCACCGGACCGGAGAGCGCAAGGTTGAGCGACCTTCTGCCCTTAACCAAGGCCCGGCGGAGGGTCCTTTGGGAGACGGTCCGTTTTTATCTCGGGCTTCTCAGGGGAACCCCGCCTCTGTACAGGGCGCACAACCCGTTTGCAGGGATCGTCTATTGCATCTTCTTCCTTGTTGCATGGTTCCAGGTCGTAACAGGTGCGGTGACGCTCAAGCTTGCCGCTGGTCTCAGGGAGGATTCCGCGCTCCTGGAGCTGCACGAGGCCGGCTTTTTCCTCATCGTACTGTTCATAGCCGCCCATCTTGCGGCCGTATTCATTCATGAGTTGGTGGAACGGAGGGGGCTTGTTTCCGCCATGGTACACGGCTGTAAGATCTTTACCGATAAGGAGATCGAAGCGCTTGAGGGCGAGCCGTGAGGCGGCGGGCGGCTTGCCGGAGCTGTACACAACGGTTCAAACCTTAACCGGCTGGACCCGTCGCCACGAGCTTCTACAAGCAGGAGGTCTTTATGAACGGCAAGGTGAATATCGTCTTCGGGCTTCTGTACTTCGCAGCAACGGCCCTCTTGGGTCCGGTGCTGCTTGTTCCCGGAAAGGGCGGGAACTTCCAGAAGATGGCCGAGGCCACCAGGGCGGTAGAGAAGGTCCGGACGGAGTCGGCCGGAGGTGAACCGTCCGCAGGATCCCTCGGTGAGGCGGTCACCGGGATCATGGATTACCTGAGGGACATTAACAGGATCGGGTTCGTCAAGAGCGCGGCCCATGCCCATGGAAACCTGGAGGCCCTCCTGAACGTCGTGGCCGGGCTCGTGATACTCACGCTCGTGGTGCCTTCGAGCTACAAGACCATACTGAGCCTCCTCTTCCTGATAGGTGCCGTCTTTCATTCAGGGATGCTTTATCTCGTTTCCGTCTTCGGCATCCGCTGGGCGGGCAACCTCACCTTCATCGGTGCCGTGGCCATCATCGCCGGGCTCGTGCTCCTCGGCGCGGCGAGCATAGTCGGGATCAGGAAGGCCGGTTGAGGTCCTTCTCACCCTACAGAGCCCTATCGGTGGCTGTCGCTTTTCCCATCCGTGTTACTTCACTCCGAAAGAGAGCGGCCTGAGGATGGTACAGATTGAGGCTTGATTGAAGCCCCCTCGAGCGGGCTCAGGCCTGCCCGTAGCAGACAGGGAATCTTCTCATGTAAGGAATTATCCGATTATATTTCGCTTGCTGACCCAGTTTGCACATCCGCGCAGGAAGGTTCCTATACTGCAAACGCAGGGTTTGTACGGCATGAGCTAAGAGCGTGTCTAAATACCAGATACTGGAGTGTGCCGGGCCATGATAGCCATGATAGTGATGACGAATCTCGTAGAGGAGCCCTCTTTCAGGAACATGCTCCATGTCTTCAGGGACAGGCGTGATGCCGGAAAAAGGCTTGCCTCTAAGCTGTCTTCATACAAGGGGAAGGAGTGCATGGTGCTCGGCATACCATCGGGCGGCGTACCGGTCTCGCTGGAGGTGGCAAGAAGGCTGCGCGCGGAGCACGATGTCATCATCGTGAAGAAGATTCAACTGCCCTGTAACACCGGGGCCGGATTCGGCGCGGTCGGTCCCGGAGGGGATGTCTTCTTGAACGAATTCCTGCTCGATCACATGAACCTGACCCGGAAGGAGATCGAGGACGAGATAGGAAAGGCCATGGCTACCATAAAAAGCAGGGAAAGGCTCCTTCGCGGCAACAGGCCCTTTCCCTCGCTCAGGGACAGAACCGTCATTGTCGCTGATGACGGGCTCGCATCAGGTTACACTATGCTTTCGGCCATCGAGTTCCTGAAGCGCTGCAGTCCTGCCAGGATCATCGTAGCCGTACCCACTGCATCATTGAGGGTCGTCGAGTTGATCTCCCCGAGGGTCAACGAGCTCGTCTGCCTGAACGTGAGGACCGGACCGTTCTTTGCCGTGGCCGACGCCTACCGGAGGTGGCGCGTGTTCGATGACGACGAGGTCCTCGGTATGCTCGAGGACTTCCGCAAGGAGCGCATGAGGTGAAGCGTCCTCTCCTTGCCCATGAGACGTTGGCGAAGCCTGTCCGGCCGCAAGATGCACAGCCGCCATACCTTCTTCGGAGAGCATCCTCTCTGTCGAACCGGCAGATCCAGATCCACAGGCCGCCGTTCCTTTAGCAACCGAGTCACCCGGCGACTCGATTTACTCTGACAAATATCCGGGATCGTATTGAAATGGCCACGTATTGTGGTATAATCCTCTAAGTTTTTCACATCCGGTTTGCCATCCGGCAGATTCCTCTTTGGAATATCATCCATCCAGAGTCTGATCTCGTCAAATCGTATATGCATTCGGCCGTGCGGATCCTTGGTGGCTTCCCGACCACATGAGTGTGTCCTTGCGCGAAATAAGCGCATGGCTGCTGTACGGGGCTACTGCTGTGACACAGTTATGGACCACACGAACCGCGGTCTGCTGGCTGACTATTAAGGCGTGGTCCCCGGTGCTCACTTGGTGGAAGGATCTACCCACCGGGTATCCCATGGGATGGGCATAGGTCGGGTCTACCCGGTAGGCGCTTCGGAAGTGGGGCAGAGCAGCCCGAAAGGCTTTAAGGGATAGGGTGCGTTATGGCAGGATCCGTGAAGAGAGGCCGTAAGAGTATAACGGGTGTGCAGCCCTACGGTGACCTTACCGGTCTCAACAGGTCAAGGGCGCTCCTGGATACCGTTGGCAGGGAAACGCTCGAGAGGATTGCGCTCAGCTACTTAGAGCTGCTGGACACCTCGTCGACGGTATACGAGATCGACGGCGGTTACGCCATGATCGTTTTTACATCGTCGTATTGCCGGTTTCTTGACCATGCCTCACGCCGCCTCTGCGATACGGATGACAACGCCGAGGCCCTTGACTGCGGCAGGTGGCTGTGCCGCGAGTCGTGTTGGCGGGGGGCCTCGCTAAAGAGCATATTGACCGGCAAACCGGTTGATCTGCACGAGTGCGCGGGCGGAATAAACATCCACGCCGTCCCTATCAGATCCTGCGGTGAGGTGATCGGCTCCATAAATGTGGGCTATGGCAACCCTCCCACCGACCGAAGGACCGTCTGCAGGATCGCCTCCATGTACCGGGTCGACCCCGAGGATCTCCTTAACGTTGCACGTGAGTACAGGCCCCGCCCGGACTATATCGTCGACGCCGTCAAGAGGCATCTTTCGGTATCCGCCGAGCTCATAGGCGAGATATATGCACGCAAGAGGGCGGTTGAAGTCCTTAGGCACGAAAAGTACATGGGGCACAAGTACCTGGATGTGGTGGGTGTAACCGTTGTCGTGTTGGATACGGAGCGCAGGGTCATGCTTGTCAACAGGAAGGGGTGTGAGGTCCTCGGATATGAAGAACGGGATATACTCGGCAGGGAGTGGGTTGAGGGCTTCATTCCCGAAAGCGACAGGGTAGGGGCTGCGGACCTCCTGGACCGCATGATATCATCCGGCAGGACCGGATCTTCCCAAGACTTTGAGTGCCCGGTCCTGACCGCTCTTGGCGAACAGAGGATCATGGCCTGGCGCAATACGGTGGTCGGGGATGAGTCCGGCCGTGTTATGGGCTTGCTCGCCTCCGGTGAGGATGTTACCGATCGAAAGCGCATGGAAAAGGAACTCAAGGATAAGATCGATGAACTCGATCGTATAAACAGGCTCATGGTAGGGAGGGAGCTGAAGATGGCGGAGCTGAGGGAAAGGCTCTATGATGCGGAGCAGAGGCTCCGCGAACTCGAGGAAGGTTGATGCGGTGGCCCTGCAACGGATGAGAAAACCCGATCTCATAAAAAGGATCAAAGAGCTTGAGGCTGAGATCTCAGGCCTCAGAGAGGAACTCGATGTGTCCAGGATGAGGGAGCGGGACCTTGAGGAGACCCGCAAGGCCATGCTCTATCTTCTCGAAGACATCAACAAGACCACCGAGGCAATAGAAAAGGCCAAGAAGGAATGGGAGACGACCTTTGATGCGATAAACGATCCCCTGATGATACACGACAACGGGTTGAGGATTGTAAGGGCGAACAAGGCCTACAAGGAGATGGCGGGTAGGCCTTATAAGGAAATAATAGGCAGACCGTACTACAAGGTCTTTCCGGTGATGGATGGACCCTTTCCGCAGTGTCTCGAAGATGCCTCGCAGTGGGAGGAGAAGCAGGCTGAGACATGCCTTTCTCCATCCGGCAGGGTCTTGAAGACGAGGTTTTACCCGTTTAAGGACGGGGAGGGGCGGAACACCTACTTCATCCACGTGATGGAGGATATCACAGAGGCAAAGCGGGCCGAGGAGAAGTTCAAGCAGAGCCTTGCCCAGATAAGGCAGGAGATGGAGATAACATCGAACCTGTTGATGATAGCCGAGGCCACCTCCAACCACACGACCGAGATGGAGAGGCTCATAGAGGAGGTCATGCGATGCAGCTGCAGGATCGTAAGGAGCGATACATGCCTTTCCTACCTCTGGGACGGCGGTACCATGGTGTTCAGGCCCGTACACTGCTGCGGCCTTTCGCATGAGGTCATACCGTTTTTTAAGACCGAGCCGCTCTCCAGGGAGATCTCTTTTGTGAAGGAGGCCATGGAGGGACGGAGGTGGGTGCTCGTACAGCTTGAGAGGTTCACCGAAGAATGGGAACTGCTCAAGATGTTAGGCCCGATGGAGAGCGTGCTTGTGATCCCCTTTACCGGCAGGCACGATTACCTCGGTATAGTGTTCTGTTTTTACAACCGCCCGGTGGAGTTCGCCGAAAGGGAGAGGGCGCTCATATCGAGCATCTCCATGCAGGTCTCGGTGGCGCTCGAGGAGGCGAGGCTCTACAAGGATTCGCTCAACAGGACCATGGAGCTTTCGCGCAAGATCGAGACCATACGGGTGATGCACGAGATAGACCTTTCGCTTCTTTCCACGCTTGAGCCCAGGGAGGTGCTGGAAAGCGCTGTCAGGATGATATCGAGGGTTATTTCCTGCGACAGGGCGACGATAGCCCTGGTGGACAGGGAAAAGGGAAAGCTCTCCTATGCCGCGGGCTTCGGCATAGGGTTCATACCCAAGGGTACATGCGTGCCGTTTGAAGACACGAGCCTCTCTGAGGTCATAAGGACGGGGAGCCCGCAGTATGTGGCCGACCTTGTGGAGGAGAAGGAGCTTCTGCCGGTGGAAAGGGCGCTCGTCAAGGAGGGGTTCCTCTCGCACATAAGGGTACCTCTCTTTGTGAAGGGCGAGGTCATAGGCGTGCTGACCGTGGGGGCAAAGCGCTCGTCGGCCTTTTCATCCGAGGAGCTCTCCACGGTGGAGAAGATAGCCGCACAGCTCGCCGTGGCGCTCGAGAACGCGAGGCTCGTCGAGGACCTCGAGCAGCTCTTCATCGGGACCGTGCGCAGCCTCTCCGAGGCAGTAGACGCCAAGAGCAAGTGGACTGCCGGACACTCGAGACGGGTTACGGCCATCGCCCTTGACATCGGCAGGGAGCTGGCGCTGGACGATAAGAGCCTGAAGCGGCTCGAGCTTGCGGGGCTGCTCCATGACGTGGGCAAGATAGGCACGTATGAGCACATACTCGACAAGCCCGGGAAGCTGTCACAGGAGGAAGAGAAGATCATGAAAGAGCATCCGGTAAAGGGCGCCGGCATACTCAGGCCCATAAAGCAACTGGCCGATATACTCCCCGCCATAAGGCATCACCACGAAAACCATGACGGCACCGGATACCCGGACGGCGTGAAGGGTGACGACATACCGCTCTTTGCACGTATCCTTGCGGTGGCCGACACGGTCGATGCCATGGGCTCGGACAGGCCGTACCGCAAGGGAAGGGGGATGGATGTCATCGTCCAGGAGCTCAAGAGGTGTTCCGGCACGCAGTTCGATCCCCTGGTTGTCGACGCATTCATAAGGACGCTGGAAGTCAGGCTGTGAGATTGAACCTGTCATGCAGGCTCGGCCTGTATATTGGATGTATAGTTCTTTTAGGTACAGTGCTTCTGGGCTACCACAACTCGGTGTTTCATTCCGGCCTTGTGGAGGACACAGGGGTGAACGAGGCGGAACGGCTGGGCAGGCTCATCTTCGAGAACCTGTACACTTCGATGATGCTCGGCGGAGGCAAAGAGGAGACTATGGCCATAATCGAGAGGATCCGAGGTGTAGAGGGGATCGAGGAGGTACGGATAATACGCGGGCAGGCGGTCAGCAGGCAATTCGGTATTGATGTGGACAGGGTGCCGCTGGATGAGCTCGACAGGGCCGCCCTTATGGGAAGCACGGTGAGTGCTGTGGAGAAGGAAGGCGGCTGGGTTGCGAGGCTGGTCATGCCCCTCTATGTAAAGGACGAGTGCACGGGGTGTCATGACGCAGGCCCCGGCGAGGTGAGCGGCGCCATATCGGTCAGCTTGTCGCTGGAAGATAACAGAGAGCCCCTTGCAAAGCATGAGAGATACTTCATCGTCCTCGGCGGCGTTGTCTTTTTAGGGGCAACGGCCTCGGTTCTCTTCACAGTCCGCAGGAGGCTCGTTACGCCTTTGACCGGATTGCGGAAGGGGGCTGAGGCCCTATCCGAAGGCGACTTTTCATACCGGGTGGGGATAACCTCGGGCGACGAGATGGAGGAGGTCGGCGCGGCCTTTGACGCCATGGCCGCGCGCCTGCATGAGACGACCGATAGGCTCAAGGCCCTGAGCGAAAAGCACTCAAAGCTCGTGGAGATGGCGGCGGATGCGATAATACTCCACGAGGCCGATACCAAACGGATAGTTGAGGCGAACCCGGCGGCCGAGGCGCTTACGGGTTATTCCCGCCAGGAACTTTTGGGCATGGATGTAGAGGCCCTCTATCCGAAAGACAGGCTGGACGAGTACAGGATGCTGCGTACAAGGTGGTTGCAGGACGGCAAAGGGTACTTTGTGGAGGCGCCTATTGTGAGAAAGGACGGCTCCTTGACGCAGGTGGAGGTTGCGGCATCCGTTGTTGAATTCGGGAAAAGGGTGTTTCTGCAGGAGATATGGAGGGACCTCTCGGAGAGGAAGGGCTTTTACGAGACCCTCAGAAGATACGCCGAAGAGCTGGAAGATAAGGTGGAGGAGAGGACCTCTGAGCTCAACAGATCCCTGAAGGAGATGGAGAGCTGCAAGAACGAGCTCGAGGAGGCATGCAGGAGGCTGAAGGAGTCGGAGAAGACCCTTGTGCAGACCGTAAAGATGGCCACACTCGGTGAGCTCGGTGCCGGGATCGCGCATGAGCTAAACAGCCCCCTTGCCGGTATCCTCTCGATAACAGAGGTCCTGCTCAAGAGGACGGACAAGGAGGATCCGAAGCATCATCTGCTCGAGAAGATAAAGGATGCTGCGGTGCGGTCAAAGTACATAATAGAGGACCTCCTTACCTACTCCATGCCCTCGAGGGCCCAAACAAGGCCGACTTCTCTGAACGATGTGGTTAGGGCCACTCTTTCCCTGTTCATCTCCGAGATCAAGACCAAGCCTCTGGATATCACCGAGGAGTTCGATCCGGACCTCCCGGCGGTGGTCGCAAACAAAGGGCAGCTTATGGAGGTTTTTCTCAACATCATGAAGAACGCGAGGGATGCAATGGGCGGGCGGGGCAGGCTCGCCGTAAGGACCCGGGCGGTTGAAGAGCGTGGCGGACGGTCGGCGGTCGTCGAGGTGGAGGACTCGGGGCCAGGCATACCAGAAGAGATAAGGGACAGGATATTCGATCCCTTCTTTACCACGAAAGAAAAGGGCGGGGGGCTGAACGTGGGGCTCGGGCTTTCTATAAGCCACGGCATCGTCAAGGCGCACGGCGGCCGGATCGAGGTTGAGAGCGAAGAGGGAAAGGGGACGCTTTTCAGGGTGATACTGCCGGCTGCGACCGATGAGAGCGCATAGCCGCCGACTTGTCCGCAGCCTGCAGAAGGGAGCTCAAAGCGGCAGGGGCTGAATATATACCGCGAGCGCCTGCCTGCGTGCGGATACGCACAGGCGGGCATTCCCCGCAGCTTGCTTCGGGGAGCTTCAATACGTGTTTGACAGTGCCCCTGCATATAGGCCGCATTGGAACACATCGTTTGTTGGGTACAGAGGACGCAAGGGGGCGGTTGAATAATGAGGTTAGGCCTTGCTGCAAGAAACTCTCTTATTATTATTACGCTGATAGTGTTCATCGTCCTTGTCCTCGGTGGAACACTCCTTCTACGGTTTAACGCCACCATGTCAGAGGTTACCGGTTCACACTCCGAGGCGATGGCCCGTGACCTTACCGATCAGCTCGAAAGAAGGGGTGAGATGGTTGCCCGTCTTTTTGCCGCATACCTTACGGATCCGGCAGGTCTGCGCGGCGGTGAAAGTGTCCGTACCGCGGTGAGAAGCGTTGCGGCCTGGGATGATCTGCTCGATGTACGCATCTACGACGGGGGCGGGCACATTATCCACGCCCACACCGGCGGGGCTCAACGGTCGCCTTCCGCCGAGGCGCTGGATTACAGCCTGGCCGTACGGGCCATGGAAGAGCACGGACTTCTGGTGCGCAGGTCTGGAGAGAGGGTCGACGTAGGTGTGCCCATCGGTACGGGCGGGGCCGTGGTGGTCGGTTTGTCCACGGATGGGGTGAGGAGGAGGAGGAGGATAGAGGGGCTTCATGGACAGTTAGAGGAGATAAGGGAGAGGGGGACGAAGCAGTATGTCATGGCCATGGCCGGTATTAGCACTGGGTTGTTGTTTTTGGGGGTTGGGTTGGCGATAGTTGTCGGCCGGAGGGTCGGCGGCCCGATAAGGAACTTGTCCGGACTTACGGCCCGTATCGGACGCGGCGACTATGACGTCGATATCCCTGTTGAACGGACGGATGAGGTTGGAGACCTCGCGAAGTCACTGAGAAAGATGGTCGATGACCTAAGGCAGACCACCGTCTCCAGGGATTACGTGGACAGTATAATAAGAAATATGAAGGACAGCCTCGTTGTGATAGGGAGGGACGGCCTTATAAAAAGCCTTAATCAGGCCACACTCGAGATGCTCGGTTACAGTGAAAAGGAGCTCATTGGACGTCCCGCCGAGGTGATATTTGACGGCGGATTCGTCTTCGGTCCGGCCGACAATGTCGAGAAGGTGTATCGTTCCAGGGACGGTGAGAGGATACCGGTTCTGTTTTCAAGTGCAGTGATGACAGGTGGTGACGGGAATGCACAGGGTGTGGTATGCGTGGCCCGCGACATCACCGAGCGCAAGCTGGCCGAGGAGCATATGCTCAGGCAGAAGATGGTGCTTGAGGCCATAAACAAGGTGTTCAGAGAGGCATTGATGTGCGAATCAGAGGAGGATGTTGGTCGTACATGCCTTGCCGTGGCCGAGGAGCTTACGGGCAGCCGCTTCGGCTTAATAGGGGAGCTTAATGATGCGGGGTTCTTCGATACCACTGCGATAAGCAACCCGGGATGGGATGCGTGCAACATGCCGGGTCCGCAGGCATCAGCGCTTATCAGGAACATGGTGCTCCGCGGCATCGATCGTATGACGCTCGTCGAGGGGAGATCCAGGGTCGTCAACGATCCGGCCTCGCATCCGGACCGGGTCGGCACACCAAAGGGGCATCCGGAGATAACCTCCTTCCTCGGGGTTCCGCTCAAGCACGGCGGCAGGACTATAGGCATGATAGGTCTGGCGAACAAGGAAGGCGGGTATGAAGACGCCGACAGGGAGGCGGTGGAGACCCTCTCTGTTGCGTTCGTGGAGGCATTGATGCGCAAGCGGGTGGAGCTTGCGCACCGTGAGAGCGAGGGTAAGCTCAACGCGATGCTTCAGTCAATCGGTGACTTCATGATCATGATGGACAGGGATCTTAATGTGATATGGGCTAATGAGGCCGCAAGGAACGCCTTCGGCGAGGACATAGTGGGCAGAAGGTGCTACGAGGCCTATCACCGCAGGCACGAGCCATGCGAGCCGTCCCCATGCGCGGCCCAGATGTCTTTCGAGGACGGCCTGATACATGAGCACGACATACGGGTGGTAGACAGGCACGGGAAGGTCATGGACTTTCATTGCACCACGAATGTCGCCTTGAGGGACAACGAGGGCCGACCTGTTGCCGTAATAGAGATCTCGCGGGACGTTACCGAGCGCAACAGGGCGATGGAGGGCCTTGTGCAGGCCGCCAAGATGGCCTCGCTCGGTGAAGTGGGTGCCGGTATTGCGCACGAGCTCAACAGTCCGCTCGCAGGCATCCTCTCCCTCACCGAGCTCATGATGCACAGGATGGGCAGCGATGACCCTAACTACCCATTCCTCGAGAAGATCAAGGACGCAACCGTACGTTCGAAGTACATAATAAGGGATCTATTGACCTATTCACAGCCGTCGAGGGAGGAAATGGAGCCGCTTTTTGTGAACGAGGCCCTCAAGTCCACGCTTTCGCTGTTTGTATCCGAGCTCAAGACCTTCGCCATGGAGATAAGCGCGGACTTGGACCAGGATCTGCCCCAGGTCGTAGGCAACAAGGGGCAGCTCATGGAGGTATTTCTGAACATCATGAAGAACGCAAGGGATGCCATGGGAAAGCAGGGCAGGATAGAGATAAGGACCCGCACGGTGGCCGATGGCGGCAGGGAGTTTGTAGTGGTCGAGATAGCCGATAGCGGGCCCGGCATACCCGCGGAGATAAGGGACAGAGTCTTCGACCCCTTCTTTACCACCAAGGAGAAGGGCGGAGGCCTTAACGTGGGACTCGGACTATCCATAAGCCATGGGATAGTAAAGGCCCACAACGGCAGGATAGAGTTTGCTGATCGCGAAGGAGGAGGGACGGTCTTCAGGATCTTCCTGCCGGTTGCATACGAGGCCGCGGGTCTGCCGTAAAGGAAAGGATCGGACCGAACCGAACACTTACGGGGGTGTTGACATGAATGACTCAACCGTCGGGCCTTTGAAGCGTACGGCGAGGAAGAGGGTAGGTAAGACCGCTCAAAAGAGGTACATCCTGGTGGTCGATGATGAGGAGACGGTCGGTGTGGGCATGACAGAGATGCTGAGGGAGGCCGGCTACGTTGCCGATTATGTGACTAACGGCGATGATGCCGTAAGGGAGATAACCAGGAGGCCGTATTCGCTGGTATTCATGGATATAGTCATGCCCGGCATGGACGGCCTGGAGGCCTTCAGAAGGATAAAGGAGCTGAAGGGGAATGTCAACGTGGTTCTCTTTACCGGGCTCTTCAGGGAGGCCGACAAGGTAATATTCGAAGGTATCAAGGAGGGGATGATCGATGAGTTCATAAGAAAGCCCTTCTTCTTCGAAGAGATCTTAAAAACCGCCGAGAAGTACGCATGACCCCCCTCTGCTTGGAGGATTGTCCTTTGAGGCGCGGCAAGCCGGCAGAGAAGGGCGTGCAAGCAACTGTGGGGCTTTAGTGGAGTTGTGAGTGTGAGTTCCTTTGTGCGTTGAGATTCTTCACGGTCTGTGCAAGCTTCCGGTTCATATGCAAGAAGAGCCGCTTCAGCCAGCTTTGGTAGCCTTAAAAAGGGCTAAAGCCCAGGGGGTCTTGCTCCGAAAAGGTATTACCGGGGGTGTATGCAGGGTTGAAGATGCATCGCGAGCGCACGCCGCCGTCCCTGGACAGGCAGGCATTACCCGCAGCTTGCTGCAGGGGGCTTCAATGATTGAATTTTCATGGAAGTTCTAAAAACTTACGGTTTGTCGTTGCGAGTGTCGCGAAGCAATAACTTGATATTTATAGGAGGAAACTCTGATTAATTCGTCATTGCAGAGGCTTTTTCCGACGCGGAGCGAGGGAACCCGACGAAGCAATCTCTAAGTGTTTGATTTTACTGAAAACGAGATTGGAGGAGATAAGTACCCTCCTCCCCGGCAAGGTCGCTTCGCCCGTTTATCACATCCGGTGCTTCGCTGCGCTCGTAATGACGAAACAGGCAATAGATCAGAGTTTCCAAGATCAAACAAATCGGAGATTGCTTTCCCGTCCGCTGTCCGGGCCGTTTTGAAAGGGCTTGGATCGCCCCGCAATGACAGAGAGGGTGCAGTTCCCAAGGCCCCCTTGATGAGATAATACAGGGCCTCACGCAAGCTGTCGAGCGGGACGGCTGTTTGTGCACCTTCAATCGGGTCTGCATAGAGCTTTTGTCCTCAAAAGTGTAACTATTATTACCTTGTGTGTCGGGCAAGTTTGTATTATGATAGAAATAGACAATTTTTGTCACCTCAGATGGGAAGATACAGACCAGTATGGCGGAAAGAATAGGAGAACTTCTACTCAGAGAGAAGCTTATAACCCCCGAACAGCTGCAGGAAGCAATTGAAGAACAGAAGAGAAGCGGGGGCAGGCTGGGCTATAATCTGACAAAACTTGGTTATATAACCGAAAAAGAGCTGACCTCTTTCCTGAGCAAACAGTACGGGATCCCCACCATAGACATATCGGAAACAACGATAGATCCCGAGGTTATAAAGCTCATCCCAGAGGACGTTGCCAAGAAGTACCAGGTGCTGCCGGTCAGCAGGACCGGCTCCACTCTGGTAGTGGCAATGGCCGACCCGTCCAACATCTTCGCCATAGATGACATCAAGTTCCTAACCGGATACAACGTCGAGACCGTTGTGGCCTCCGAGGGGGCCATAAAGAGCTGCATCGAGAAGTGCTACGAGTCTTCCGACATGGACATGGCCATGGAGGACGTGCTGACGGAGTTTGACGAGGATGAGATGGAGGTGGTCCAGGAAGAGGAAGAGGTAGACATAGGGGATCTGAAGAAGGCGGTTGAAGAGGCTCCTGTCGTAAAGCTCGTGAACTTCATCCTAACCGACGCGATCAAGAAGCAGGCGAGCGACATACACATAGAACCCTATGAGAAGGCCTTTCGTGTACGCTACAGGATAGACGGTGTGCTTCAGGAGGTCATGAAGCCGCCAATGAAGCTCAAGAACGCGATAGTGTCGAGGATAAAGATAATGAGTCAGCTCGACATAGCCGAAAGGAGGTTGCCGCAGGACGGAAGGATAAAGCTCAAGCTCGGCAGAAACAGGGAAATGGACTTCAGGGTATCGGTCCTTCCTACCCTCTTCGGGGAGAAGGTCTGCCTGAGGCTCCTGGACAAGAGCAGCCTGCAGCTTGACATGACGAAGCTCGGCTTCGAACCCAAGGCCCTCGAGGCGTTCATGAACGCCATACACAAGCCGTGGGGCATAGTGCTCGTCACTGGACCGACCGGGAGCGGAAAGACCACGACCCTCTATTCCGCCCTTTCGGAGCTCAACAAGGTGAGCGAGAACATCTCGACGGCAGAGGACCCGGTCGAGTACAACCTCATGGGCATAAACCAGGTCCAGATGCATGAGGACATAGGGTTGAACTTCGCCGCGGCCCTGAGGAGCTTTCTCAGGCAGGACCCCGACATAATAATGGTGGGCGAGATAAGGGACTACGAGACCGCCGAGATAGCGATCAAGGCGGCGCTGACAGGGCACCTGGTGCTTTCGACCCTTCATACCAACGACGCACCGTCCACCGTCAACAGGCTTCTTAACATGGGTGTGGAACCGTTCCTCGTCTCTTCATCGTGCAACCTGATACTCGCGCAGAGGCTCGCAAGAAAGATATGCACCAAGTGCAAGGAAGAGGTGGAGGTGTCGGAGAAGGTGCTTGTTGACATAGGCGTCAGTCCGGAAGACGCCGAGAAAATGAGGTGTTACAGGGGCAAGGGGTGCACGGAATGCAACGGAACAGGCTTCAAGGGCAGGATAGCCCTTTACGAGGTCATGCCCTTTACAGAGACGCTGAAGGAGCTCGTGCTCAACGGGGCCTCATCCGGGGAGATCAAGCGCCAGGCCGTGGCCGAGGGCATGAAAACGCTCAGGATGAGCGGTATAACCAAGATAGCCGAAGGTGTAACGACCATAGAAGAGGTTCTCAGGGTGACCATGGCCGACTGACTTAAAGGTTTTTGTTTCTCTATTCGATATAGATTATAGGAGAAGTGGTTAAAGTTAGGGAGGAATTTGATGTCAACCGAAACCGGTACCAAGCTCGATCTGCAGACCTTGCTTAGGACCCTCATAGAGAAGGGAGGCTCAGACCTCCACATAGCCGCAGGATCCCCCCCGAGGCTGAGGCTCCATGGCAAGCTCACCCCCATGGATACACCGCCGCTCACCGGGGTGCAGACCAAACACATGTGTTATTCGATACTTACCGATGCGCAAAAGCACAAGTTCGAAGAGAACAACGAGCTTGACCTCGCCTTCGGGCTCAAGGGGGTTTCGAGGTTCAGGGCCAACATATTCGTGCAGAGGGGGACGGTCGCAGGGGTGTTCAGGGCCATCCCCTTCAGGATAAAGAGCACGCACGAACTCGGCCTGCCCTCGATAGTCGACGAGCTGACAAAGAAGCCCAGAGGGCTGATCCTTGTAACAGGGCCCACCGGCAGCGGAAAGTCGACCACCCTTGCCGCCATGATAGACAAGATAAACATGGAGCGGCAGGAGCATATAGTCACCATCGAGGACCCGATCGAGTACCTTCACCAGTCCAAGACCGCGCTGGTCAACCAGCGAGAGGTTGGCTCCGACACCTTCAACTTCAAAAAGGCCATAAAGTCGGTCCTCCGCCAGGACCCCGACGTGGTCCTCCTGGGGGAGCTCAGGGACATGGAGACCGTCGAGACCGCGCTCACCATCGCCGAGACCGGCCACCTTGTCTTCGCCACACTGCATACGAACTCTTGCGTGCAGACCATAAACAGGATCATAGACGTCTTCCCAGCCTCCCAGCAGCCGCAGGTGAGGGCACAGCTCTCGTTCGTGCTCGAAGGGGTGCTCTCGCAGCTTCTCCTCAAGAAGGCGGACGGACACGGAAGGGTCCTTGCCCTCGAGATCATGATCCCCAACTCGGCCATCAGGAACCTCATCCGCGAGGACAAGATCCACCAGATATACTCGCAGATGCAGGTCGGGCAGGCCAAGTTTGGCATGCAGACCATGAACCAGAGCCTCATGAACCTCTACAGCCGCAGGCTGATCTCGCTCGATGAGGCCATGGGCAGGAGCCCTGACACCGACGAGTTGCGCCAGATGATGATAAACGCGGGGGCCATGAGGTCGAGGGTCGCCCCGCCGAAGTAACCGAGAGGATTATCGAGATCCATGCCAAAGTACGTGTACACAGGCAAGACCCTTGGCGGCCAGGTAGCCAAGGGAGAGATAGAGGCGGCAAGCCTTGCGCAGGCCAATGCCATGCTCAGGCGCCAGCAGATAGTGCCCTCTTCGCTGACCGTGAAGAAAGGGGGGCTCGCCGCGTTGAACGAGATCAAGATCCCCGGGCTCGGGCAGAGGATAAAGACAAAGGATATAGTCGTCTTCACGCGCCAGTTCGCCACCATGATCGACGCGGGTCTCCCCCTGGTTCAGTGCCTGGACATACTGGCCGGTCAGCAGGAGAACAAGGAATTCAAAAAGGTACTCCTCGATGTCAAGTCGAGCGTTGAGGAGGGCTCCACATTCGCCGATGCATTGAAAAAGCACCCCAAGGTCTTTGATGACCTTTTCGTGAACCTCGTGGCGGCAGGCGAGGTGGGTGGTATACTCGATACGATCCTTAACAGGCTCTCGATCTTCCTTGAGAAGTCTGAGAAGCTCAAGGGCAAGATCAAAAGTGCCTTGACCTACCCAGTGGTCGTCATCATAATCGCCGTTCTTGTAGTGACCGGACTCCTGTTGTGGGTAGTACCCATATTTGAGGACATGTTCGCAGGCTTCGGCAAGGCACTTCCATTGCCCACCCAAATCGTGGTGAGCATGAGCAAGTTTCTTCAGCACTGGTGGTTCATAATCATCGGCGTCCTGGGAGGGGTAGGTATAGGTTTGCTTCAGTTCTACAAGACCAGCAGGGGACGGAAGGTACTGGACAACCTGTTTCTTAAGATCCCGGTCTTCGGTGATCTTTTGCGCAAGACCGCGGTTGCAAGGTTTACGCGCACGCTTGGTACCATGCTTTCAAGCGGGGTTCCCATACTCGAGGCGCTCGAGATAGTCGCAAAGACGGCCGGCAACGTCATCGTGGAGGATGCCGTCATGCAGGCAAGGTCGAGCCTGAGCGAAGGTAAGACGCTTGCCGAGCCGCTTGCAAAGACAAAGGTCTTCCCGGGCATGGTCACCCAGATGATCACGGTCGGCGAGTCTACGGGCGCCATGGACGCCATGCTCGGCAAGATCGCCGACTTCTACGAGGACGAGGTCGACGCGGCGGTAGAGGCCCTTACATCGCTCATCGAGCCGCTGCTCATGGCCTTTCTCGGCGTGGTCGTAGGCGGACTCGTCATTGCCCTCTATCTGCCGATCTTCCAGCTGGCAGGAGCCATAAGCGGCTAACCGGTATGAACCAGTCTGCATCACAATCTTTCAAGCGCAAGCTCCTTGCCCTCATGGTCCTGAGGGTGGTGATCGCGCTCGTCTTCCTCGGCGCGGCCACCTGGTTCCAGTTGAGGAACGTCTCCCTCACAAGCCAGTCCTATTATCCCCTGCATGCTATAGTGGTTGCGGTGGGGCTCCTGACCATAGCCTACGCCGTGGCGCTCGGGCGCGTGAGGAACCAGAGGTTCTTTGCCTACGTGCAGGTGACGATAGACGTGGCGCTCGTCACACTGGCCGTCTACATAACCGGCGGTATAGCCAGCTACCTGCCGGTGCTTTACTTCATATCCGTCATGGGTAGCTCCATGGTCCTCGGCAGGAGGGGCGGATACTACGCAGCGTCGCTGTCCAGTATTGCCTACGGCTTCCTGATGGAGCTTGATTTTTATAAGATTCTTCCCCAAAAGTATATGGTCTTCACACCGGCCGTTCCGCCTGTGTGGGAAGATGTCGTCACCACCACGGCCACACACATCCTCGGCTTCTTTACGGTGGCGTACCTGGTGGGGTATCTCGCTGAAAAGACCGCCAAGATGGAGCGTCAACTTGAGGAAAAAGAGGTGGACTTCGACAGGCTCGAGAGCCTCAACAGGCTGATAGTCGAGAATATCCCCACCGGCATCATGACGCTCGACGAAAGCGGCAGGATAACGTCCTTTAATTCGGCGGCATCAAGGATTACCGGCTATTCACTGAAGGATGTGTATCTGGGGCACGTAGAGGATGTCTTCCCGGATCTGCTTGATGAAGACAGCGAATCCGTTGTAAGCGGGGTCAGAACGGAAAAGACCGTCAGGAAGAAGGACGGCAAAGAGATATGCCTCGGCTTCACCGTCTCCAGGGGTCACAGGGGGGACATATCGAGCATAGTGATATTCCAGGATCTCACGCAGCTCAAGGCCATGGAAGATCAGCTGAGAAGGGACGACAGGCTCAAGGCGCTCGGTGAGCTCTCCGCGGCGATAGCGCATGAGGTGCGGAATCCCCTTGCATCCATATCGGGTTCCATCCAGCTCCTTAGCCAGGACATGGAGTTGAGGGGGGAAGAGCGCCATCTCATGGACATAGTGCTCAGGGAGACGGAGAGGCTCAACTCCCTTATAACCGACTTCCTTTTGTTTGCAAAACCCGCTCCGGTCGACAGGGCGGAGAGGATAGACGTCTCCGAGGTGATAAGAGAGACCGTGAAGGTCTTTTCGAACAGTCCGCAGGCAAAGGGGGTTGATATAGAGGGCAGGCTCGAGGACGGTCTCTTCATCGACGGAGACAGGCGGCAGATATCCCAGGTCTTCTGGAACCTCTTTCTGAATGCGGCTAACGCCATGCCCCAGGGGGGCAGGCTTACTGTCGCCTCCACACTGAAGGATGCACCAGGCGGTTCCGTGCCTAACAGGACTGACGGCCAGGGGGGATACATGGAGAGCCGTCGCATCCAGATAGAGATCACCGACACGGGAGAGGGGATAGAGCCGGATGACCTCTCTAAGATATTCGACCCCTTCTTTTCCACGAGGGAGTCAGGCACCGGGATGGGGCTTGCGCTCGTTCACAGGATAATAGAGAGCCACGGCGGATCAGTAGATGTAACCAGCACCAGGGGCGAGGGGGCGACATTCAGGATCATGCTGCCGCTCAGTACGGCACAGCCGGCGTTTAATGACGGAGGGGGAGATAGACACAAGGCCGCCTCGGGCTTCGGAGGATAAGATATGGCGAGGAACAGGATCATGGTGGTCGACGACGAAGAGAGCATGAGGGAGTTTTTGTGCATCATGCTCAGGAACGAAGGGTACGACGTTGTTGCATTCCCCGCCGGCGGCCCTGCCATAGAACACTTCAAGGAGAACCATGTGGATCTCGTCATAGCCGACCTGAAGATGCCGGGTATGAGCGGGGTCAATCTGCTTAAGGTGCTTAAGGAGATCTCTCCGGATGTGGTCTTTATAATGATAACCGCGTATGCATCGGTAGACAGCGCCGTAGAGGCCATGAAGGCCGGGGCCTATGATTACTTCACAAAACCGTTCAACATCGAGGAGATCAAGCTGCACATAAAGAGGTCGCTTGAGTGGAGGAGGCTCGAAAGGGAGAATATGCTCCTCAAAAAGGACCTCAAGACCAGGTACGGCTTCTCGAACCTGGTCGGCACGAGTCCGAAGATGGTCGAGGTATACGAGTTCATCATGAGCATAGCCGGCATAAAGACAAACGTCCTCATAACCGGCGAGAGCGGTACGGGCAAGGAGCTCGTTGCAAGGGCCATACACGACGAGAGCCCCAGGAAGGACAACCCCTTTGTATCGATAAACTGCGGGGCCATACCGGACAACCTACTCGAGAGCGAACTCTTCGGGCACGTCAAGGGTGCCTTCACCGGCGCGGTATCGGACAAGGCCGGGCTTGCAGAGATGGCCGACGGCGGCACCCTCTTTTTGGACGAGATAACCGAGCTGCCCTTCAACCTGCAGGTAAAGCTCCTGAGGTTCCTGCAGGAGAGGAACGTTAGAAGGGTGGGCGGAACCGCGGACATACCCGTTGACATAAGGGTGATAGCGGCAACGAACAGGGACATGGAAGAGGAGGTGAGGGCCGGCAGGTTCAGGGAAGACCTCTTCTACAGGCTCAACGTGCTGCACATCGATCTGCCGCCTTTGCGTGAGAGGAGGGAGGATATCCCGAGGCTTGCAGAGCACTTCCTCCAGAAGTACTCCGCCGAGCTGGAAAAGGGCGTAAAGAGGATAAGCGAGGAGGCGCTCAACCTTCTCGTTGACTACGATTATCCGGGTAACGTCAGGGAGCTCGAGAACGCGATCGAGCGCGCGGTCGCCCTCGAGACAGGGGAGAGCATAACCGCGGACACCCTGCCCCCGGCCATAAGCAAACGCAACGGAGCGGCCGGATTCTCCGGCACAACGTCCATCACCGGCGGGATGGCTTCAGGCACGCCGCTCTCCAACAGGACCGGCATAGGTATACCTCCGGAGGGCATAGACCTGGAAAGGGCCGTTTCGGAGTTTGAAAGGAGCATTATAATGGAAGCCCTGGAAAAGGCCGGTGGAGTCAAGAAGAAGGCCGCCAGGCTCCTCGGGATCAGCTTCAGGTCAATGAGGTACAAGCTTAGCAAATATGATAAACCGAAGTGATGACCGGCTTAACATCATAGATTTGACACTTCTCGTCCTCCTGGGTGCCTTCCTTTTTCTCGTCGCATTCCAGAAACAACGGTGGGATACCGATATCTTCTGGGCGTTAAAGAGCGGGGAATGGATAGTCGAGAACATGAAGGTCCCTGCGACGGATCCCTTCTCCTACACCTTCGCCGGCAGGGAGTGGATAGACTTCACCTGGGGATTCCAGCTGATAGCGCACCTCTTCTATACCTATCTGGGAGGATGGTACGGCCTCTTTATACTGCAGCTCATCCTGACCGGGGCGACCTTCTTCGTCCTCTATCGCGCGCTGAGGCTCCTTTCAGGCGGCAGGACATGGCTTGCGGTCTTTCTCGTCTACATGGTCTTTGTAATTTCACACGGCCGTTTTTTCATACGGCCGCACCTTTTTGCGTACCTCTTCATATCACTGTATTTTCTGCTGTTGACGCTTTACGAGAAGGGACACGGGTGGAAGTACCTTGCGTGTCTCTTGCCCCTTCAGGTCCTCTGGGTGAATATACATTCGAGCTTCGTAATGGGGATATTCATAGTGCTTGCGTACGCCGCTGGGGCCTTTTTCTCGGAGTTGCGCCGCAGGGGGTTGAGGGCAGATGTTTCGGGTGAGCTCAAGGCGTTTGTGATACTGTCCGTGCTCCTGCCGCTTGTATCGCTGATAAACCCGTACGGGTGGAAGCTCGTGGTCTTCCCGCTTATACACCAGGGCGGGGAGAACGCAGAGGCGCTGCGCTATATAGGGGAATGGACGAGAATAGGGCTGAGGGAGCTACTGTTCTTCTTATATCCGTTCCCGCTGAACTTCTTTGCCTTCAAGGTTCTCACATTCGCCACAGTGGCCGTTATGGTAAAGAACTACAGGGGACTCAGCTTGAGGGACCTAATACTCTTTGCAGCCGCCTTCTACATGGCAGCAAGCCACGTGCGCTGGGTGGCGCTTTTTGCCTACTTCGCCGCCCCGGTTATGGCCTCCAATGCGGCGGGGTACCTCGACGGCAGGTGGAGCGGCAACGGGGCGTGGAAGAGGTTGGGCTACGCCGCAAGCGTGATCCTTTCCCTGGTCATGATCTGCGACTTCCTGTTTGTAAAGGACTTAAGGAACTACGGGGTTGGGCTCAAAAAGGGCGTGTACCCGGAGGGCACAGTACGCTTCATCGAGCGCCAGGGGATAAAGGGTAAGATATACAATGCATACATCTTTGGCGGGTACCTCGCCTACCACAACATCAGCCCGTTCATAGACGGCAGGACCCCGACCGTCTATTCGCCGTACTTTTTCTGGACAACGAGGCTTGCCGAAAGGAAGGCGGCAAGCTGGAAGAGGCTTGTGGAGGAGTACGGCATAGATATGGTTCTGGTCAAGACCAGGAACAAATTCTGCAAGGAGATGTTCAAGGACGACGGCTGGTCTGCGGTCGCCTTTGATGATGTATCGGCGTTGTTCCTCAGGAAGCACGAGGGGTTCAAGGAGGTCTTGTCTTCATGGGAAATACGCTCCTTGAACCCGTGCGGCGACTCGTCGGGGTTCGAGCTGCCGGAAGATGACGGAGAGTTGATGAATGCCGGGGCGGACCTTAAACGGCTCATATCCTTCTTCTCCGAGAGCGGATTGGGCGAAAGGGTCGCAAGGCCCCACAGGCTCCTCGGCCTGGTGTATACCAAACTCGGCGGCGACCGTCTCGCAGAGGCCGTAGAGGAGCTCAACCATGCAATCAGCATAAAGGAAGACCCCTATACATACTATGACCTCGGTCTAGCACTTGGCAGGCTCAAGAGGTACGATGATGCCCTCGCAGCCTTTGAGCAGGCGGTCCACAAAAAAAAGAAGTTCTACAAGGGTTATATGGGGGCGGGCCTGCTTTATTACGACACCGGGGACTATGCGAACGCGGTCGAACACCTCGAGACATACATAGACGAGACAGGGGATGAGACCGAATACATGGCCTACAGGACGATGGGGCTTTCGTGCTTCAGGCTGGAAAGGTACGACTGCGCCATACGTTACCTTAAAAGAGCGGCCTTCACCGGGGACGACCCAGGCGAGCTTGCGGAGATATACTACCACCTGGGCAGCGCAGCCATAGAGACAGGGGCCTTCAAGGAGGCTGTGCGTTACTACAGGAGAGCGGTGGAGGCAGAGCCCGAGTACTGGGAAGTACTGCGGGCGCTTTATCACGACCTCCAAAGGTCCGGCAGAAACGAGGCCTCCCTGGCGGTGAAGGACGTAATAGAGTAGGTTCATTGACAAATTTTGTTTCGATCGGTGACCAAAAATGTCATTTTTGGTCTTTTTTTTTGTTTGTACGGATTCGTAAGTGCATGTTTTTACGGTTGTTTATGTTTTGGCACGGCTATTGCAATATAACTATAATAAAAGAATTTAGCTGGTAAACGGGCAAACAATTAAAAAAAGGAGGTTAGTGATGTTGAGGAAAATGCTCGCCAAGAAGAAGGGAGAAGAGGGCTTCACGCTCGTCGAGCTCCTGATCGTCGTGGCCATCATAGCGATACTCGCGGCGATAGCCATACCGCAGTTCACGAAGTACAGGCTCAGGGCCTACAAGTCAGAGATAGACTCCGACGCAAAGAACATATACACAGCGGCCCAGGCCTACCTCACCGACAACCCGTCTGCAACCGTCGACTCCCTGGCCAAGCTTAAAGAGGGCGGCTACTCACCGTCGTCCAACATCACCTTTGTCGACGGCAGCATGACCTTGAGCACCGGTAATATCGAGATATACTCGACGGCCCTGAACGCTTCGGCAAAGGACAACAACGCGGTCATCTTTGCCAACGGCAAGATGAACCTTGCCAACTCTCCGTAATGGGTTGCGCGTGTAGCATGAAAAAGAGGGGCTTCGGCCCCTCTTTTTTTGTTTTTGTGTGGACGGCCGACGCAAGCTTCCATGCCTCAGTCTCTTTGCCTTGACATCCTTTCTGATCCGTAATACCTTCTTCATAGCGGCAAGATGGTTTTGGTTCGACCGTTTTGATCCACTGTAGGGGCCGTTGCCTCGAACTCTCCGGAATCAGGTCTGCTCCACCGGCCTCGGAGGCAAGGGCTTTGCTGCTCGGGGCACGTCCTTGTGCGGAGAAAGGGGTGCCCGTATGCAGTTGGCCGAAAACAGGGTGGGGGGAGCCTGTCCGGAACGAAGGTTGGCCTTCCCTAATAATGTTATCACCACCATGAGAATATCGAGTCACCACGCCGGTGTTGGCGCAAGTGGTGTCGTGGGTCATCTTTTTACCCTTTCGGTGAACCTTTATGGGGGGAACCCAAACGACGATTCCCGCAGGTCGTTCGCCCTAGCGGGTATGGTCAAGGCCTTGTAAATGAAGGAATCCGGTCATATGGCCTCAAAGGAGTGGTGGCTTCGAACGGTAAGGATCCTTGGAGGCATCCTTCTTCTCATAGGGGGCTACTTGGTCCTATCGCCCTTTCTTGTCCCGATCGCCTGGAGCGCCGTCCTCGCATCTGTAACGTGGCCTATCTACCGGCGGATGAGGCCGCTTTTCAGGGGGCATGAGGCACTTTCGGCCCTGACCATGCTCTCGGGGGTCATACTGCTGATGGTCCTTCCGGTAATCCTCCTGGTGCTGGCTTCCGTGGATGAGGCGAACCGGGTGTATCTCCAGGTCAGGCAGTTGATAGAGCAGGGGCCTTCCACGGTCAGGGACTACCCCTGGCTGGTAAGAGGGGTCGAGTGGCTGGGCGAGAAGATCCCTTGGGAAGGCATGGAGCTTCGGACGTTCCTTGTTGAGTGGGCCGGCTTCCTGCCGAATCTCATGGTCCAGGTAGGACAGGACCTCTTCCAGAACTTCTTCAAGGTGGTTGTCACCGTCTTTATCCTCTTCTTCATGTACAGGGACGGGGAGCGGTTCCTTCTGTTCTCAAGGAAAGTTCTTCCTGTCTCCAGGGCGTTCGGCGAGAGGCTGATCTCGCAGGTGGGGTATATGGTGAAGTCCGTAGTATACGGCATCTTCATTACGGCTATCTCACAAGGGTTTCTGGCAGGACTGGGCTTCTGGGGCTTGGGGTTTGAAGCCCCTGTTCTTATGGGATTGGCCACAGCGGTACTGGCGCTAATCCCTTTCGGGGCCGTGTTGATATGGGTACCTGCGGCCATCTGGCTCTTCATCGAGGGAAGCTTCGTCAAAGGGATCATCCTTGCTGCATGGGGGGGCGGGGTGGTGAGCACCATCGACAACCTGCTCCGCCCTATTCTCATAAGTTATACCGGAAGTATACCGGTGCTACTTGTCTTTTTGGGTAGTATAGGCGGGTTCATGGCATTCGGAATGATCGGCTTGTTTATGGGGCCCGTTATCCTCTCGGTTGGCCTGGCCATTGTAGATGAGTACGTGAAGGAGATGAAGGGCACCTGACAGATGGAAGCGGTCTGATCCATGGGGGGCGGGTGGATGGGGCGAGCGGTTTCAGGGTGTACGAGATAGTAGGTTTTAAGCCGTGTGCGGCGGTCCGGGACGAGACGCTTCCGGACCTCCCATGGCTTACGGATGACCTTGAGATGGAGCCCCTTTCTATGGGTCGTCCTGAATTGAAGCTTCCTGTATCTGAGTCAGGTGCATGCACCTTAGGGCATGTCTTCGCAGTAGCAGACCGTTGTCACACATAAAGCCGTAATTTCTTTCTTGACAGGCGTCTTTGATTGGGATAATCTTACAAGTATCCAGTAACTGTTGTTTTTTTAGGTGTTTGCATCTTTGTGGTACCGCATCATACAATGGTTGCAGCGCGAAAAGAGGTGAGGGTAGCTATCGTCGGCCTGGGCAGGGTCGGCAGTACCTTTCTGTCAAAGCTTGCCTCCAGGGAAGATCAAGGGGTCAAGGTGGTCGCCGTCGCGGAAAAGGACGAGAATGCCCAAGGGGTGATGCTGGCCAGGTCCGAGGGCATAACCGTTTATCAGGATGCCAAGGATATAGTTGCGATGGGTGAAGCCGTGGATATCATCTTTGACCTTACCGGCGTTCCGGATACGAGAAAGGTCCTCAGGGTGGATCTTGCACGTTCCGGCAATCAGCATACTGTTGTGGCCCCTGAGGTTATAGCCTACCTGATATGGAATATGATGGGAAACCCGATCGAGTTTCCAGATTTTCACGACCAGAACCAGAGAGGCTACTGAAGAGCTTCACCTCTTATTAGTATCTGTTTTCCAGGCGTTCTTTCCATTTTTCTGTCAAAGATACCATCCACTTGCCATGCCGCGTCACATCCCCGGCCTTAGAGCCCGGTTGATTGTCCGTAGATAAGCATATATACTTTAATTCAGATCTGAATGATCCTTCCTCTCCCTGGAGAGGTTCAGATTAGTGTTTTTTTCAATGGAGGTTTCCGGTACAGGCTGGGGGAAGCTTTAATACAAGGCGTTGTATTAAGCGCGAAAACTGCCCAAAGGAGGTATGTATGGCTACAGACCCTGTCTGCGGGATGTCGGTCATGGAAGAGAAGGCGAGGGAGAGCGGCAATACCCTGGAGTACGAGGGCAGGACGTACTACTTTTGCGCCAGGGGTTGTCTGGAAAGGTTCAGGAAGGACCCGGAGAAGTATCTCACCGAAGACGCCCCGGACTGGATCAAGGGGTGAAAGGGCCTTGAACATGCATCGCGAGCGCCTGTCTGCGTGCGGATACGCACAGGCAGGCATTCCCCGAAGCTCTGCTTCGTGGTTAGCGGGCGAAGCATAACAAGATAATTCCTTGCATGAGAAGGTTCACTGCCTGCTACAGGCAGGCCTGAGCCCGCTTGGTGGAGCTTCAAAGGTTTTCATCTCCAAACGGTTGTGGTGTATATGTCCCGTCTGAAGAAGCGTATCCTCGCCAGGGTATTTACGCGTTATCCGTCATTGGCTGAGTGGGCCTCCAGGAAGGTGGCACCTTTGAATATCAAGGACACCCCATGGACGCCTTTTATCCGTCCGCTTGATAGCTCCACCATAGCGCTCGTCACCACGGCGGGTGTTCACATGAAAGGCCAGATGGGATTCGACATGGAAGACCATGACGGCGACCCCACACTCAGGATCATACCAGGGAACGCCCCTTCCAGTGAGCTCACCATAACACACGACTACTATGACCACAGCGACGCCGACAGGGATATAAACATAGTCTTTCCCATAGACCGCCTGAGGGAGCTTGAGGCTGAGGGCTTTATAGGCGGGGTGGCAGAGAACCACTATGGTTTCATGGGCCACATAGAAGGGGCTCACCTTGAAACGCTCGTAAACGAGACCGCCCCGCAGGTTGCCGAGATGCTCAAAAAGGAGGGCGTCCATGCGGTGGTCCTGACACCGGGGTGAGCCCTGTGTAATCGGTCCGTGGGACTGATCCAGAGAGAGGTGGAAAGACAGGGAATACCCACGGTCAGTATCTCCATAGTAAGGAGGTTCACCGAGGAGACAAAGGCGCCGCGGGCCGTCTTCCTCAGGTGGCCGATGGGCCATCCCCTCGGCGAACCGTTCAGAAAGGATCAGCAGAAGGTCGTTCTCAAAAGGGCGCTGCGCGCCCTTGAAACCATAAAAGAACCGGGAACGATCATAGACCTGCCGTACAGGTGGAGACGTTACGGGGACCTCTTGATCGAGTGAGACGCTTTTTGCGATGTGAACACTCTCGTGAGGGCCCTCTGAAAAGATACCTCCGTTCAGTTGGCCGGATTTACGAGGGCCCCCTCGGGTGGTTCCCCCTTGTGGTTATGACACCTTTTGCAGTCAGAGACCGTGAAGGCCACCCTGCCGTGGCAGCGTCCGCAGCCTTTGCCCTCTTTCATCTCTATCATCTTCACCTTGTTGGCGCCGAGTTCCGGCTTGAAGATGGAGGAATGGCAGAGCGAGCATCTGACCCAGGTCGAGTGAATCTTGTGGCTGAAGAGTATGTCGTCCATGAACGCCAGCGGGGATTTGAAGAGGATCTGTGTCTCCCTCACACCCTCTGTATCCTCCTCTTCCCCGATGGAGCTGAGCGGCCTGAAGGCATCTTTTTCGTCCATCTCGACCCAGTCGATGAAACCGAACCTGTCGAGGGGCAATGCACCTTCGGGCAGGTTTTCGCTCCTCCATTCGGAGCCGAGCCTTTCTGCTATGGCCTTGAACCTTTCCGGCTCGTAGTAGCTCAGGTCTATAAGAGGCTTTGACTCCTCGAGTCCGAAGAGATGGCACCTGGTGCAGTTCGCCTCATCCGTTGCGTTGAAGGAGATCTTTCCGTTGTGGCATGTTCCGCACTGCCTGCCCTGGGAGATCTGTTCCTGTGAGATGTGGTTTGCCCCTCTCTTCATCTTGAATATGCCCTCGTGGCACACCTTGCACCTGAAAAAGGACCTGTGGACCCAGTGCGGATAGATCACCGGGGCGAGCCCCGCGGACTCCAGCTCCTCACTGTGGGTGTTCATGACGAAGTTGCCCGGGGGCCTTTCGGCCTGCTTGATCTTCTCAAGCGCTGCCTTTCGCGCGCGCTCCTTTTTCAGCTCCTCCTGCTGCAGGGCCTCAACCTTCTCGAGCAGCGCCGGATCCCCGTTGTTCCACTCTACGTGCATCTTTGCCATGGCGTTTGCAATGTCAAGAAGATACATCTTTTCGGCGAAGCTCTTGTCACCGCTCGACGCCTCTTTGATGAGTTTTTCAACCTCTTCGGGCACTATGTCCTTGTTCTGCCTGACAAGAAAGCTCTGCGCCTGGAAACGCATGGCCTGCCTGTTTTCTATGAACCTCTGTCTGAAATCACTCTGCCCGGCCGCTGAGGATGAGGTGAAAGCCGTAAGCAATACGACCGCAGCAAGTAGTAACTGTCCGAGGTGGTATGGAGCTGTTCTGGTCATCTCTTTCAGTGCCTCCTTGGAAATTATATATTATGATATATTGATTGTCAGCAGACAGGTTGTCTTTTCGTCAGATTCCGTGATTTTCTGTAGCCCGGTAACGGTAAAAAGATGAAAAAAATCGACTACGGTTCCAACCGAAGGCGACTCGTCGGCTGTGCGCTCCGGAAGGGATCCTTAGTCGCTTCAGGGACTCCTTCTTGTCGGGCTAAAGTACACGGTTAGCGTATTCCCGCGGGGAGCTTCAAAACACATGGCCGTAGCATATAACAATCGAAGCTTCCTCACAACCGGAAATACCATGGAGGCGGAAAAAATGGCTTTTTTAAGATATCTTTCGGCACTTCGCGCTTGTGTTGCGCTTTTGATTGTACTCTCTGTTTCGAAGGCATGTTTCGCGCTTACCGCGGACGAGGAGACCAACATACGGATCTACAGGGAATATGGCCCGTCCGTTGTGAATATCACGACAACCACCGTATCCTACGATTTTTTCTATAATCCTACGCCCGAGAAGGGATCCGGTTCCGGCGTGATAATAGACATGCATGGTAACATCATAACCAACTACCATGTGGTGCAGGACGCCAGGCGTCTCGAGGTGACGCTCTTTGACGGCAGCAAGTACACAGCCAGGCTGGTAGGTACGGACCCGTCCAACGACCTTGCGGTCATAAGGATAGATGCTCCGCGTGAAAAGCTCAAGCCCGTCGTATGGGGGGACTCTTCGGACCTCAAGGTCGGCCAGAAGGTGCTCGCCATCGGAAACCCCTTCGGACTGGACAGGACGCTCACCGTCGGCATCATAAGCTCCCTTGGAAGGACCATAAAGGCTGTAGACGGCAGGCTCATCCGGGGAATCATTCAGACCGATGCGGCGATCAACCCGGGAAACTCCGGCGGACCGCTCCTGGATAACGAGGGGCGCATGATAGGGGTCACCACCGCTATATTCTCGCCCGTCGGCACGAACATAGGCCTGGGCTTCGCCATACCGGTGGATACGGTGAAGGACGTGGCGACACAGCTCGTGGAAAAGGGCTATGTGTCGAGGCCGTGGCTGGGCATAAGCGGGCAGAACATAGACGGCTCGCTTGCAAGGGTCATGGGATTGGGAGCGGAAGGGGTGCTGATAGCGGATGTGTACAGGGGAAGTCCCGCCCACAAGGCGGGGTTGAGGGGGGGCGAGAGGTACGTGAGGCTCGGCAATCTGCTCCTGGCCACAGGAGGCGATCTCATACTGGCTTTGGGCGGTAAAAGGGTGAGGTCCCTTGATGATCTCGACGAGGCGCTCGAGGGGTTCGAGGTCGGAGACTGGGTGGAGTTGGAGATCCTTAGGGACGGTACGAAGAGGCGCTTGAGGCTTAGGCTCGAGGAGATGCCCCGGCGCTGAGACGACCGGAGACACCTCATGTAGAGGGTGTGTGGCGCAGCGGAGGGGAAAGCATCCTTTTGTACTTGCTTCGGCGTATGCGGTGCCAGTAGAAGATCACCAGGGTGTGTTGTTCCGCCAAAAGGGGGAAGTCCCTTAAGAGCCCCGGTTAAGAAAAAGCTTGACAATATATTATGAAAATGATAATCATTATCAATAAACTCTCAGCGTAGGAAACAAAGTAATGATCCGAACGTACAGGGGGTGGCGGTGTGTCGGCTCTTGTCATAGGAACTACGTCATACATAGGCTCTATAGGGGATGTCCTTCTCAACGGCGGTTTCCGCGAGATTCGCTGGAGGGACGGTGCCACGGATCGGTTCGATCTGGATGGTTTTCAACCCGATCTGATCATCCTTATAAGAGATGGTATCGAAGAGTTCGGTACCAATCGGCTTTTACACACGGCCCTGAATCTTAATGTTCCTTTGTTCGTATTGTGATATCGACAGATGCCGCTGCGATGAGGTGGGATCGGGACATTAAAACTTTTTTCCACTTCCATTGGCCTGTGTTGAAGGGGGAGCATGTTATGAGCCGGGCTCAGCCCGGCGGCCTTGTTCTGTGGGACATGGTTAGTAGCAGCTATTAAATCATACGGAGGATTTTCATGTGTGTAGCATTGGTAGGAGGAATGGACAGGCTGAAGAGGAGGTACGTGATGACGGCACTTGCCCGCGGGGTCGATCTGCGGCACTTTGAGAGGAGTTGTCCCCGTTTTGAGGAAAAGATGGAAGGGGTCGACGCCATCATTATATTTACTAACAGGATATCCCATAATGCAAGGAAAAGGGCGTTGTCCAAAGGCGCTGCCCTGGGGGTCCCGGTCCTAATGTACCACTCCAGCGGACTTTCCAGTCTCAGAAGGTGTCTTGATGAAATCACAAAGGGTAAATGATGGGTTGTGGGTGAGAAAACTTGTATGTGCGAGCGTTACCCGTCCACTCGCAAGGTCTTGTTTTGCACCTATCTGACGGCAGTCAGCCAGTCCGAGGAGCATCCGTAAGGTCTCACGGCGGAGGTGGCTGGTCTTTTCTGATCAAAGGGTGGACCGCTGCCGTCCTTATTCCCTGAAAACTTTATCCCGCTGACACACCCACCTGTAAAGACAGGATGATAGCATACTCCGGTTTGTCTCTTTTCCAGGGCAAGGGAGTACTGTAGAGGTTTTGTTTGAGCAGGCGCTGCCGAAACGCCTGCGTCTCTCTCTCTCTCTCTCTCAGTAGAGGGTAGAGGCATCCCTTGCGGCTCTGCACGTCGCCTTTGAGAAGTACAGGAAAAATTATAAACCCGATACCATGGTATGTGGTCAAGGGAAATCTTTAAATCTGCTGCCCGAATAGCTTTCAAATTGACTTGCAAGCGGCTATTCTGCTAATATTAGGGAAACTCTGATTAATTCGTCATTGCAGAGGCTTGTCCCCACGCGGAGCGAGGGAACCCGACGAAACAATCTCTAAGTATTTGATTTTACTGAAAAAGATGCTGGAGGGGGATAAGAGCCCTCCAGCCCGGCAAGGTCGCTCCACCCGTTTAACAGATCCGGTGCTTTGCCGCGCAATGACGAGACAGGCAATAAATCAGAGTTTTTAGATATTAATATGACTTACATGTTGCGCCATGACGCCGTTACTGCAATAAGAGCAGGCGCGTCCCCCGCGCAAGAGGACGAGAATGCTTTGAAGAGCCGGAGAGGCCTTTGGGTGAAGTGGAGCATTGCTCCCTAAGCAAGGAAACCAAGGTTGATCTGTCCTTGCGGCGACGAACCAATTTTTTCAGGGTTTCTTTGAGAGATGACCTCGCAGCCGGAAAACGGAGAGGAAGGACCACTTGGAAGTTTACCCGGTAAGAGTCCCGCCATTTGCTTGGTTTTCGTATAAGGATGTCCTTCTTTCCCTACAAGCATGGAAAAGTTCTTTTTGATACTCATTGGAATAACCATAATCACCCTTATAATAAACCTTCCGTTCGGCTACCTGAGGAGCAAGGTGCGGAAGTTCTCCTTGTGGTGGTTCCTTTACATACATGTGCCCATCCCGTTAATCTTCATCCTCCGAAAGCTTGTTGGTTTGGGATACAAGGCAGTACCCGTGATAATCGTCGGTGCTGTGGTTGGGCAGATGATAGGTGGACGTATAAACGCAGACAGGATTTCCTGACGATGGCCTGCTTATGGTAAAACGCCTCTATGCCGCAAAAGGAAGGGGCCTTACGCCGGCGAAGATAGGCGCCGTGCTTGGACATTCGTTCTCCACCCTTGGGCTCGCAACAAGGATAAACGAGTTCAAGATAAAGAAGCACTGGCCGGAGGTGGTAGGCAGGGCTATTTCGCAGAGGGCTGTCCCGCTCAGGCTCGTCTCGTCAACCCTGCATGTGACCGTGTCTTCGTCCGCATGGATGAACGAACTCCTCTACCACAAGGATGAAATCATCGAAAAGATAAACAGTCTCATAGGTGCCGGCGCGGTAAGGAATATAATCTTCAAAACCGGCAGGGTCGAGGCCGCGCCGCAGGAAAGAGCTGCTATAAAGCATAGGAGCCTATCCCGGGCTGAGAGGGCGTTCATAGACAGGACGGTCTCAACGGTGAAGGATCAGGCCCTGAGGGAGGCCATAAGGCGGGCCATGGAAAAAGGAATGAGCCGGGACGAGTGACCAGTAAACCAACCCCGCGGCAGGCCCGATGGGTCCTTACAGGAAGACGGGGGGCTCAACGCTGAGCCCCCCCTTTGAGCGGGCCTCGACGAGAAACAGCTTGGCCGTGCCGGCCCTCGATGTGTGTACGAACCTCAACCTTACCGGCCTCAACCCGATCCTTTCAAGCTCCTTCACGAACTCGGCAAGCCTCCTTACTGGATAGACAAACGATATCCTTCCATCGTCTCCGGCAAGGTGCCTCGAGACCTCCAGTAGCTCTCTCAATGTTCCGTGCGTCTCGTACCTCGCAGCCGCCCGGCCGGTATCCGGGCTTACCCTGCCGGTGCCCCTCTTTGTATACGGTGGGTTGCTCAAGACGACCGAAAAAGAGCCGCGCGGATAGATCTCCTTGAGTTCACGCCAGTCCCGTTTCACGACCTCGACCCTTTTTGAAAGGTCGTTGCTCATTACGTTTTTTAAGGCTGCGTCGACGCATTCATCCTCTATATCCACGGCGGTAATCCGCCCCACCTCGCTCTTCCAGCAGAGAAGAATCGGTATCACACCTGAACCCGTGCCAAGGTCAACGACGGTATCTGTCCTTGAAAGCGGCAGTACAAAGTCCGCAAGGAGAAGGGAGTCGGCGGTCAGCCTCTGGATGCCGCCGGGCTGAATGAGGGTGTACGGACCAAGCCTCTCTTTGGGTGCATAAGTGGTAGTTCGGGTCAACGGACAAACCTAATCCCAAAGCGGATTAATGGTGAGGCCTGAAAGGAGCTTTGGATAGAAGTACGTGGACTTCTGGGGCATCAGGAGCCTGGCCTCGGATATCTTTCTTACATCCTTGATCTTTGTAGGGTTCATAAGGAAGGTGAGCTGGTTTGCACCGGCCTTGCCCTGCTCAAGTGCTTCGTCCATGTCTTTGATGTATATGAGGTTTTCCTGCCTCTCCTGCGCCTCCCTGCCTATGCCGAGCAGCCTGTCGAGTACGAGGGCGTGAAGCACCGTTACATCAAGGACCTTGTACTCGTCCGGTATCGTAGAGCCGAACACCTTGTCCATAATGTCGCTGCTCTTGAGCGTAAGGAGGTAGTAGGCGTTGATCCCGTTTACATACAGGCCGAAGCGTATCCTGCCGCCGTTGTCTACGAGCTTTTTCAAAAAAAGCTCTCTCTGGGTTGCCTCTTGCTTGTCATCGAGCGGGAACTCTTCCACATCGAAGTATTCCCTGCACTTTGCAAGGAATCCCTTGGCATCGAAGTCCCTGAGGCTGTGCACGACCCTGTGGGTCGGGAATATATCCAGTCCCTCGTCGTCCATGCTGGCAAAGTACATCATCACGTAGTTGAACGGCTCCTCACCCGTGGGGTCTTTAGTGGCCTCGAGCATCAGGTTCCTGTAATTCAGGGCGGTCTCATAACGGTGGTGCCCGTCGGCTATGAAAAGGCTCTTATCCTTCATGGCCTCGGTCACGCTGCCTATGACCTCGGCATCGTCTATCTTCCAGAGCCTGTTCACTACACCGTCGTCACCAACAACCTCGATAATCGGCTCGCCTTTGGCAGCGGAGAGGAGTATGCTGCTTATCGTCTCCTGCCTCGAAACGCCCTCTGCTTCGGGATACAGCGCGAAGATGCAGCTCAAGTTGGCCCTGCAGGCCTTCATGAGTTCGAGCCTGTCGGCCTTCGGACCGGAGAGGGTCCTTTCGTGCGGCATGACGGCGCCCTTGCCGAATTCCTCCAGCTTTGAAAGCGCGATGAAGCCCTTTCTTGTCCTGGTCATGCCGCTCTTGAGCTTGTACTCTTGTGTGTAAAAGTATATTGAAGGGGTTATGTCCCTTACAAACACCCCCTCTTTTTGCCATTTTTCGAGGTACTCCGCCGCACGTGCATACCTGTCGTTGCCCGGCTCGTCGCCGGGAAGGGTTTTACCAAGTATGAGCCTGATTATGTTGTTGGGATGCCTCAGGTAGAGTTCCTGCTGAAACTCGGGTGAGATTACATCGTAAGGCGGGGCCATGACCTTGGAGAGGTCCCCGACCTTTTCCGGATTGTATCTGAGCGCCCTGAAAGGTTTGATAACTGCCATCAGAATCTCCTTCCCGTAGTATTCCTGGTTGTTCAAGAGTGCAATACTTTACTATTTATACGGCTATTATGTCAACAGGAAATGGGGCGTCGGGCCAAGGACAGAAGCCCCGAGCTGGGTGTTTATGCCGCCGTGAGTCGTAAAAGCCGGAGCTATGGAGGCGAGCGCAGCGCTTCGTAACGGCGTTCCTTAAACATGTATGCAGCGGTTCGTCCTTGCGATACGCTTCACAAGGTAAGCCATGGTCTTTGTCCATGGCTGCTTTTTCTCCGTCGGCACTATCTGCGATGTCCTTGATTCTCTTTTAGGGTTACATACCCTGCGGCTTGCCGCGTGAATTGTAAAATGATATTGTGGCTACATGAGTATATTTCTGCATAAGAGCCACAATGTTACGATTCTTCTGTATCACATAGTTTGTCCAGCAAAGTATCGTAAGGTGGTGTTTTCCGAAGAGGTTGACAGCACGCTCAAGGATATTTGTTTGGAGATTAGCAAACGTTACGAGATACATTTTCTTGAAATCGGCACAGATAATGACCATGTGCATTTTTTAATACAGTCTGAGCCTACATATAGTCCGACGAAGATTGTACGTACAATTAAGAGCATAACAGCGCGCGAGATATTTCAACGGATTCCATCGGTCAAAAAACACTTATGGGGAGGCGAATTTTGGACCGACGGGTATTACGCTAATACAGTTGGCAGAAAGGGTAGTGAAGATGCCATTCGCCAATATGTCAAAGAGCAAGGCAGAGAAAATGAGTATAAACGGATTCATGCGGCACAGTTGGCACTATTTTGATACCCCGCGGCTTGCCGCGGGGTAGTTCATTCCGCGGTTTAACAAACTGCTGCCGGTTGTCGCCACCTTTGCCATTCTGAAAAATTATTGTGAATTTTTTCAATTTATCGCTTGACAATTTATATCAGCATGATATTGTATTAACCATAGATTACATGCACTTGTGTGGTCTACCCGATTTGCTGCATCAGCGTCAGGCTTGTTGAAAAACTTCAGCCTGGACGTCTCATCTTGCAAGGGACGGGATACTGTAAGACACAACCCGTCCGCCTCTCAGAATCTTCCCGTTTCTCAACCGGTGTGTAAGTAGTTGCCTCGCTTCTGTCGTCTCCGGGCCAGACGGTCCGAGGCAGACGCGCATCACTGTTGAGCATCCCAAGAGAGTTCTTCTTCTCAAAGCTTCTCCGTGTACCATCATCGGTCGCTGAAAAAGTCGCGACGAGCGCATTCACCGCAGCTCGGTGTTGCGGACGGAAGTGATCTTTAGATTCCTTTCAGTTGGAGCTTCCTGCACCTTGATGCAGGAGGCTTCGGTGCCTTACCGCGCATACCGGGAAAGCCGGCTGGATCTCTGTAGGAACCTTTTGCAAGTTGTAGGTCCTTCTCGTTCCTGTGTTACGCATCGTGGCAGAACCGTAGGGTAAGATGGATAACGAAGTAGAAGAGATAGACCTTATCGACTACATCAAGGTCCTCTGGAAGCGTAAGTGGACCATAGCGGGTATCACTCTTTTTTCGGTGGCAGGTGCGGTTGTCGTAAGTTTCTACCTAAGCCCTCTCTACAGGGTGACGACCATCATCGAGCCGGTCAAGGAGATCCCCCAAGATCTCACATACTCGATATTTTCCAAGGTGAGTGAGGATGTTTTCAACGACGCAATCACGAGGGGGTTGTCTCTTGAGTACTTTGCCGACCCAGAATTCACCGTCGAGGCCATAGGGGAAAACAAGGGCGATATGGCACTGGTACGCATATCCATAGAGTATCCCGACCGAGAGGAGGGTAGGCTGGTCCTTGAAGAACTGAACAGGATCATAGCCATGGAATATATCGATGGGCTTGATACGACTATCAGGAACATAGACAACGAGATAGCCAGGAAGAGGATAGACATCCTGCAGCACGAAAGAGAAGTGGAGGATCAACGCCTGGCGCTTTCTGCCGTGGATATCGAGATAGGCAGAAAGGAGCTTCGCATGGAGCAGAAGTCAGGAGACATAGTGCGGCTTGAGAACGAGATCATGAAGAACAAAAACCGCATACGGCTTTTGAAGTTAAAGCTTGAGATGATGGACAGGGAGCTCATTTCGCTGGAAACACGTCTTGGCATGGTAGGCGAGGACATAAGGTCGGCCGCGGAAAACAGGAAGGAGATTCAGAACCAGCGGAAGCTTCTCTTGAAGGACGGCCCAAAAGACAGTGAGGCCCTTGCGCTCTTGCTTTATTCCGCCAGCCTTCAACACCAGCAGGCTATCTCCTATGCCGATCAGCTCAGAAAAGAGGCCCATGCGCTCGTCCTGGAGAAGGAAAAGTACAGCATAGAGAGGGAAAACATCATGAATCATATAAATGATCTCAAGATAGAGATAGGCGGACCTCTGCTGGAAAGGAATGCAATGATAAACAATGCGGAAAATGCGAGTTTCAAGGGACTCACTACTAAGAGGGTCGGATTGACGCAAGATGCGGCGGATGCAACCGTGGAGATAGCGGAACTCGAGACCAAGAACAAGGGAACGCTTCAGCTCAAGGTGGATGACATAAGGACGGAGATAAGGAATATCGGGCTTGATATAGACGGCCTGAGGAAGAAAAAGAAGAACATCATGAACAACATTGAAAAGATAAGGCTTGCTGAGAAAAGGATCGAGCAGGACATAAAGGATCTCTTGTTGAAGAAGGAAAAGATGCAGAATCCGGTAAAGATTGTCTATGCGCCGAGGGCATCTATGTATCCGGTTAAACCAAACATGGTACGTAACGCCGGGATGTCGTTCGTTTTTTCTCTGGTTTTCGCCGTATTCCTCGTCTTTGCGATCGAGTACGTAGAGAGAAACAGGGACACAGGCAGGCTGTAGTAGATGGACAGGACAACCGTATCATCATCCTATCACCACATAGAGGCCCATATAAAAGGCCTCCTTATGAAGGGAGTCGATTCGCTCTGGGCCATGACATGGCAGCAGAAGCTAATGCTCATTCTCGGCCTCGGCTTCTTCATAAGGCTCTATGTCGTGCTCAACGCGGCAACCATCGCAACGGACAGCCCTCTTTATATAGAGCTTGCACGAAACTTTGCCGAGGGAGACTACTACGGCGGGCTCAACATAATCAGGCCGCCCCTGTATCCGGCGATGATAAGCCTTGTGTCATACATCGTAGGCGACCTTGAGCTTGCGGGGCGAGTGGTCTCGTTGGTATTCGGCACCCTCGTAATATGGGCGAGTTTTTACCTCGGAAGGTTTATCTACAACGAGAGGGCGGGTGTCATATCGGCGCTCTTTGTTGCCTTGCATCCGTACATGACCCGTTTTTCTGGCGAGGTGCTGACCGAAGGGCTGTATTACTTCCTCGTCACAACGGCGACACTATTGGGGCTCAAGGCCGTACTTGCAAGGAGCACAAGGCTGATGTTTTTTGCTGGCCTCTTCTGCGCGCTTGCGTACCTCACCAAGCCAGGGGGTATAGGTTTCCTGGTCCTTATAACATCTCTGGCGCTATTTCATGAACCTGGAAGGATAAGGGAAGACTGGAAGAGGCGGCTTATCGTGCTCGGCTCAGGCTGGGCGGTATTCGTAATATTGGCGTTGCCGTATATCTTTTTCCTGTACGAAGAGACAGGCGCTGTGGCGATCAAGGGCAAGTTTGTGAGCTCGGTTTTCGCGTCAAAAGAGGCGTTTCCAGTAAGTATGAACGTGAAAAAGTTCCTGGAACACTTTCCAGAGTCGTTTTCCTATCCGTTCTTTTTGACCTTTCTCTACGGGGTCTACCGGCGCGGACGCGAAGGCTTCACCTTGGTCGAGCGCTACCTGCTCTTCATCCTTACAGCATGGTGGATCGTGTACTTTCTCACATTGCCGTCCCGGAGGTACCTGGTGCATCTCATGCCCATGGCCCTGGTGATGGCTGCTGCGGGTTTCGTCTATGTCGAGCAATGGATCGAAGTGAGGTTTAAGCAGAAGGCTCGTGTAATCATAAGCGTCCTGATACTCGTGATGTCGGCTATACAACTCCCTCGCGCAATGGTCTCGCTGCATGCGCACAGGCTGCCTGAAAAAAAGGCGGGACTCTGGATAAAGGAAAACATCGGCCCCGGGGCCGCCATTATGTCGCACAAACCGATAGTTGCATATTACGCCGGCGGCAGGTACGTGCGTATCTACGGTGGCGACGTCATGCGTTACATCATCGCTAAAGCGAGAAAGGACGGTGCCCTGTTCTTCGCCGGCTACCCGTCAAAGCTCAGAAAGAGGATACGTGACTTCGACGAGGAAAGGGCGAGGTTCCTTGAAGTCGTGAAGTCCTTCGAGGGAACGGACGGGAGGGAGTTCGTGTTGTATAGGGTGCTTGGGGGTGCACGTGGTTGAGGGCGTCGGTGGTACGTTTGTACGGAAGGTGAAGGATCTGGTGAAGAAAAAGAGGGTGTTGTTGATCTCTCCACCGAAGGGGCTTGTTGCCGGAGAGCCGGAAAGACCGAAGTTCCAGACACATCCTCTCGGCCTTTTGTACGTGGCGGGTGTGCTGGACAGTAACGGTCACCAGGTAAGGATCTATGACGCGTACAGCTTCGGTAATACCCTCGGCGAGATCAAAAGGGAAGTCTTTGACTTTGACCCTGATGTGGTGGGCATAACATCGATGACTATCCTGGCAAAGGATGCCTACCTGATCGCAAGGACCGTTAAAGAGATCAACGACGCGATAACGGTCGTGATGGGCGGTCCGCACGTGAGCGCCCTTCCTGAGGAGGCGCTTCGAACAGGCTGCGTGGACGTGGCGGTCATCGGAGAAGGCGAACACACCATGCTTGAGATATGTGAAGGTGAAGGGCGCGGTTTTGCCTGGATCAAAGGTGTTGCCTACAGGTGCGGAGAAAGGATCGTCAGGACCCCGGCAAGGGTGAAGACAGAGGCGCTGGACAGTATTCCCTTCCCGGCGTATCATCTCCTCCCGTCGATGGACAGCTACAATCCACCGCCTCACTGGGGTAAGAGGGGAGGTTTCGCCTCGATGTTGACCTGCAGGGGGTGTCCCTATGACTGCACATTCTGTTCGGTGACAAGGGACTGGGGCAGGAAGTACCGCTTCAGAAGCGCAGGGAACGTCCTGGACGAGCTGGAGATGCTTCACGACGGGTACGGTGTTCGGTACGTCTCGTTCAGGGATTCGGTCTTCACGCTGCATAAAAGAAGGGTCATCGAGATATGCAGGGGCATGATCGAAAGAAGAATCCGCATCGTATGGAACTGTAACGGCAGGGTGAACGAGGTGGACCCCGAGATGCTCTCGTGGATGAAGAGGGCGGGGTGCAAGGCGATACAGTACGGCATAGAATCGGGTAATGAAGAAATACTGTCCAGGTTCAAGGGACTCGAGAAGGATACGATAAGAAGGGCCATCGGCATGACGAGCAGGGCAGGGATAGAGGCCCACGGATACTTCATGTTCGGTCTTCCTGGAGAGACAAAGGAGACGATGCACGATACCATAGAGTTTGCAAAAAGCCTTGACCTCCACTCGGCCGGCTTTACATCGGTGACTCCGTTCCCTGGTTCCGCCCTGTGGGACTACTGCATAGAGAACAACCTCATACTGACGACCGACTGGGGCGAGTACGACCTCAAGGGGCTGCCGCCCGCAAGGCATGCGAACCTGACCTCGGCGGAAATACTGGATGCCCAGAAGGCCGCGTTCAGGCAGTTTTATCTGCGGCCGAAGGTTATCTTCAGACACTTGAAGGATATAAGGAGCATGAACGACATGACGAATTACTTATACGAGGCGCTTATAAACCTCAGGAAGAACAAGAAGGTGAAGAGAAGGGCTCATTAGATTTCATCGCATGATCTCCTCGCTTTGCTCGATCTGATAGATGTCCGTACGGAGACGAGAGGGTCGATCCAAGATGAACGTTTTTTTGAGGAGTCCTATTAAAAAGAAGCAATATGTATTGCTGGTCGTCGACGTTCTTATCATATTCTTCGTCTTCGTCTTTGCGTATGCCTTCAGAATAGTCGTTTACGAAGGAGAAAACATCAACGTCCTGTCAGCACGCTTTTCGTGGCTGGTTCTGCTGGCCGTACTCCTGCATCTTGTCAGCTTTTACATCTTCGAGCTCTACAGCATCGACATAAAGAGGTCCGGGGTAAACCTCTTTTCACTGATAACCATAGCCGTCCTGTTCGCAGTCGGACTCATTGTCATCGCTGGATACATCTTCCCGCAGGCAAGGCTGGGCAGGGTGATAGTAAGCATACATACCCCGGTCCTGATCACGATCCTGTTCCTGTGGCGAAGGTTTTTCTACGCGGTGGTTTTGAGGAAGTCCCCGAGGAATAATCTTCTTTTGATCGGCTCTGATTGTTCGCTTAAGGAAATCAGGAACCTTCTGGATAGATACCGGATGGTCGACTACAATCTGAGTGCAGTGATCTGTGACTACAAGGATAACCCCGGGCTCATAGATATCAACGGTGTCGAGCACGGGCCAAGCCTGGAGTCGTTTGTTAAAAAGAGCAGGATAAGGACGATAGTCATGGCCGATGAGTTCAAGAAGTCATCCAGGTTGAAGAGGGAGCTTATAGACCTCAAGTTCGCCGGCATTGAGATCTACGACATGCCGACCTTCTATAAGAAGTTGACCGCAAAGATCCCCGTACTTCATATCGGTGACGACTGGGTGCTCTTCTCCAACCAGGACAAGTCATTCAATCCGGCGGTGTACCTGAAGCTCAAGCGCATAATGGACGTCGTCTTCGCAGGCGCAGGGCTGGTTCTTTCGGTTCCGCTTTTTCTCATAATCGCCCTTGCCGTTAGGTTGACCTCGAGGGGGCCGGTGATCTTCAGACAGCAGCGGCTGGGGTTGAACGAGAGGCCGTTTACCTTGTTGAAGTTCAGGACCATGGTCGATGACGCGGAAAAGGAGACCGGCCCGAGGTGGTCGAGCGCAGATGACCCGAGGGTCACTCGGGTCGGCAGGTTCCTTAGAAAGACGCGGCTCGATGAGATCCCCCAACTCGTCAACATACTGAGGGGCGAGATGAGCTTTGTAGGACCGCGCCCTATAAGGAAGCACTTTGCAGAACAGCTTGATGATAGGCTTCCGTACTATCGACTCAGGTTCACGGTCAAACCAGGGATCACAGGCTGGGCGCAGGTAAGGGGTGACTACGCCGGCTCCGTCGAAGGGCAGTTGAAAAAGCTCGAATACGACCTTTTCTACATACAGAACCGTTCAATGTTTCTGGATCTCTTCATCATACTCAAGACGGCCCAAACGGTCCTCTTCAGGCGGGGTGAGTGATGTCGAACGCAGGGTTCGGGAAAAAGAGCTGGCTTGTAACTGGCGGGGCGGGTTTCCTCGGTACGAGTTTTATTCGGCACCTGCTCAAGATGCAGCCCGCCTCCGGTATAAGGGTGCTCGACAACCTTTTCGTCGGCACAAGGCAGGATCTTTCAGAGGTCTGTGAGTTCATGGAGGTCAAGCCGTCGGATATCAGCGGTCCTCCCGAGGGCGTTGAACTGGTGGTCGGTGATGTGGTCGATCCGGATGCGTGCTCTGCGGCGTGCAAGGGGGTGGAGATAGTGCTTCACCTTGCCGCCAACACCGGGGTGGAACCGTCGGTCAGAGATCCCGGAATGGATATGAGGAGCAACGTGGTGGGGACCTTCAATACGCTCGAAGCCGCACGCCTCAACGGTGTTGAGAGGTTCATCTTCGCATCCTCTGGAGCTCCGGTCGGAGAGGCACCACCCCCCATCCACGAAAATACGCCCCCGAGGCCCGTGTCGCCCTACGGTGCGGGCAAGCTGGCCGGCGAGGCGTATTGCTCGGCGTATTACAGGACCTTCGGACTGAAGACGGTCGCGCTTAGGTTCGGCAACGTCTATGGGACGAGATCCGGCCACAAAAGCAGCGTTGTCGCGAAGTTCATCAAAGCGGCGTTGTCCGGCGGACCGCTCGAGATCTACGGAGACGGTGAACAGACGAGGGACTTCATATACATAGATGACCTGTTGAACGCCATCATGCTTTGCACAACAAAGGATGTCGGCGGTGAGGTGTTTCAGATCGCGACCTGCCGGGAAACCTCGGTCAACGAGATAGCCCGTATCGTATCCAGGCTTGTAAGGGAAAAGACCGGAAACGAGGTCGACATAATACACACAGGTCCGAGGCTGGGGGATGTAAGGCGTAACTTTTCCGACATATCCAAGGCGAGGCGTATATTGGGGTTCGAGCCGGCCTGGACCATTGAACAGGGGATAGAAGAAACCTTGAGGTGGTTTTTAAATGAGAGACACTTTGTCTGATTTCTACGCAAACAAGAAGATACTCATAACCGGTGCGGCCGGGACAGTAGGAAGGGAGCTGGTCAGACAGCTTCATGCAATGGATCCGGCAGAGCTAAGGCTAATGGACAACAACGAGACAGAGATGTTCTTCCTCATGGAGGAGTACAGGAACAGGAACGTTTTTTGTTTCATAGGAGACACGCGTGACAGGCACAAGATAGAAAAGCTCTCCGAGGGTATAGACATAATCATCCACTGCGCCGCGTTCAAGCACGTGATACTCTCGGAGTACAATCCGTTCGACCTTGTGCAGACAAACATAATAGGTGTCGAGAACGTAATCAGTGCAGCAACCACCTGCGGCGTCAAGTATGTGCTCTTTACGAGCAGCGACAAGGCCGTAAACCCCACGAGCGTAATGGGTACCTCGAAGCTCATGGGTGAGAGGCTCGTGACCGCGGCAAACGCGACGAGAAGGGGCAACAGGACGATCTTCAGCAGCACGAGGTTCGGTAACGTCGTGGGGTCGAGGGGATCGGTTGTACCGGTGTTCATGAAGCAGATCATGAGCGGCGGGCCGGTGACCATCACCGACAGGAGGATGACCAGGTTTTTCATGACCACCGCCGAGGCCGCACGGTTGGTATTGAACTCGGTGGTTCTGTCAAAGGGCGGAGAGGTCTTCGTTACCAAGATGGCCGTTGTGAGGATACCCGACCTTGCCGAGGTCATGATAGAACACCTCGCTCCCAGGTACGGCTACAGGCCTTCCGACATAGAGGTTGTTGAGATAGGGGCCAAGCCTGGTGAAAAACTCTACGAGGAGCTTATGAGTGAAGAAGAGGTGGCGAGGTCGCTCGAGCTTGAGGACATGTTCGTCGTAACACCTGCATTCAAATGCATATATCAGTCGATCAGCTACGAGTACCCCGATACGGTAGCCGACAGGGCATACAAGTCCTACGTCTCGGCCACGGAAAAACCCTTGAGCAAAGCCATGCTCAAGAAGTATCTCGTGGAGAACAACATACTTGAGGGGATAGAGGATGATTCTCACTGGGGCGTTGTGCCGGCCGGCCGTAAGGAGATCAAAGGGATGGATAAAAGGAGGCGGACAGTATTCATGGCAGGCAAGACCGTACTGTAGCCATAGGCGTTCTACCGAACGGTCGGTGATAGGAGGTCTGGTATGAGGGTACTTGTGTTGGGTGCGGATGGATATCTCGGCTGGGCGACCTCCATGTACTTCTCTATAAGGGGACACGAGGTCATGGGGGTCGACAATTACTTTCGTCGCGGTGCCGCAGAAGAGCTCGATTGTACGGCCCTTGTGTCAAGTCCGGATCTCGAGCGCAGGGCGACGATATGGAAGGGTGCAAGCGGCAGGGACATCCATGTACGTATAGGGGATGCGACGGATTACCCCTTCATCAGGGGCGTGTTCGAGGAGTTCATGCCCGAGTCTGTGATCCATTACGCAGAGCAGCCGTCGGCCGTCTACTCCATGATGGACAGGGAGAAGGCGGCCCTGACCGTAAGGAACAACCTTTTGAGCACACTGAACATAATCTATGGCGTAAACGAGGTCGTCCCGGACTGCCAGATAGTAAAGCTCGGCACCATGGGGGAGTACGGGACCCCTGACATAGACATCGAGGAGGGTTGGATAGAAATAGAGCACAACGGGCGAAGGGACAGGTTTCTTTTTCCGCGGCAGGCGAGCTCTCTTTACCATACAACAAAGATACAGGATACCGACATGCTCTGGTTCTATGTACGGACATGGGGGCTGAGGGTGACCGACCTGATGCAGGGGCCGGTGTACGGGATACAAACCGATGAGTCCGTGCTCGATCCGAGGCTTATGCCCAACTTCCACTACGACGAGGTGTTCGGCACCGTCCTCAACAGGTTCGTGGTACAGGGGGTCGCCGGCTATCCTCTCACCGTGTACGGCAATGGGAACCAGGTAAGGGGGTATCTCAACCTGAAGGATACCATGCAGTGC
>Ga0256830_1000189_pt1 | contig 55318 bp, 43 predicted proteins | sample 128326metaG_FD_190537 | JGI IMG/M metagenome (GOLD analysis project Ga0256830, IMG submission 190537) | Hydrothermal vent microbial communities from Lau Basin, Pacific Ocean - 128-326 | ecosystem: Environmental > Aquatic > Marine > Hydrothermal vents | place: Pacific Ocean: Lau Basin | collected... | reverse complement strand
GGGGAGCAGGCAGTATCCGCCTGAGATGATGCTTTCGCTTTTGATATACAATTATGTACATGGGGTATTTAGTTCTCGGAAGATAGAAGAGGCTACCTACCACAATATAGCTGTGAGGTATATCTGTGATAATACACATCCTGATCATGATACGATATGTAATTTTAGAGTAGAGAACAAAGAATTATTTAAGGAAGCTTTTTTGAAAGTACTTGCAATGGCGAGTAGGATGGGGAAGTTAAAGAAGGTAGGGAGCGTGAGCATAGACGGGAGTAAAATACATGCAAATGCGAGTAAGCATAAGGCAGTAAGTTATGACAGGGCAGGAGAGATAATAAAACGGTTAAAGTTAGAAGTTGAAGAATTAATGAAGAAAGCAGTGGAAGCAGATAGCGTACCGCTTGAAGAAGGCGGAAATATTCCTGAAGAGATAATACGGCGAAAAGACCGGATTGAAAAGTTAAAGGCAGCGAGGGATGAAATAGAGAAACGATTTGAGGAAGAAAGGGTTAAAGAAGAGGAAGAATATAAAGAAAAGCTAAAAGATTGGGAAGACAAAGGCGGTAAAGGTAAGAGGCGAGGGAGAAAGCCGAAAGAGCCTTCCAAAACTCCTGATAAAAAGAGTCAGTATAATTTTACTGATCCTGAAAGTTCAATAATGAAGGGAAGCAGTAGTAAACATTTTGAGCAGAGTTATAATGCACAAGTTGCAGTTGATGCGGAAGGGAGTATGCTGATACTGGGCAATCGTGTAACGAATGCACCTAATGATAAAGAGCAATTAAAGCCAACGATAGAAAGCATTGATGAGAGAAGTAGAGAAATTGATAATGTTTTAGTAGATGCGGGATACTATTCTGGGCATGCGATTTTGGAAGTTGAAAAAGAAAAGGGAATACAAATATATGCAGCTGTTGGGAAGAGGAAGCATGGGAAAACAGTAAAGGATTTGGAGAGAAGAGAAGACCCTGAGCCGCCTGAAAAGGGAGCAAAAATAAAAGAGGTTATGGAATATCGATTAGGGACTAAAGAAGGGAAAGAGAAGTACAAACTACGGAAGCAGACAGTAGAACCTGTGTTTGGAATAATTAAGCATGTTATGGGATTCCGTCAATTTTTACTTAGGGGAAGAGAGAAAGTTTCAACAGAGTGGTCATTAATATGCTTGGCCTATAATTTTAAGAGACTATATAATCTGACAGGAGGAGCACTGCCAATATCGAGACCTAATTAAAAATAAGGTAAAATGCACTATAATTTAGTGTTTTATCCAATTCTTGAAGAATATAGGAATCTATCATTGTTGTAAATTAATTGACAGAATTAAAATGTATTTTTATTCCTAAATTCTATTTTTTGAAAATGAAGTCCGACAGACTCCTAGAGAGATTCATGAGATTTATAAAGAGAGCTGGTTTTTTATTTTTGTTTCTTTTATTGTTACTCATTGCAGGATTTGGTCAGAAAATCGATATTCCATCACCACTAACCGATCCTGGCATAGGTAACGGAGAACATGCCGTTTATAGAGTTAAAAACAAAAGAGGTGTTTTTGTAATTGAAGATACCGTAAGGATTTCCGAAGATGGTCGTTACTATATTATAGAATCCCACGGCAGAAATACAAGAAAGTTGTTAAAGTTATCCAGAGAAACGATGTTTCCCGAGCAGCTCGATGTCTTTGTTGATAAAACCGGTTACAGGATTCACTCTGTCAAAAAGTTGGAGTACAAGAAAGAATTAAAGGGCAATGTGATACCCATAATGAGCAACTTTGATTCCGAATATGTACTTCGTGGTTTTCCCTTTGTAAAGCCTAAAACCCTTGTGATGGATTTTATGAATGAAAGCGAGGGTGAAAGGAGTTCCAACTTCGAGGTTTCGGTTCATTTTGCCGGGAAGGAGGATGTGGATATCGGTAGCAGGATGATACCCTGCTATGTACTGGAAATCAAGTATAAGGTAACGGGAATCTTTTTCCTCTTTAAAAGCATGTTTCCACAAACAAAGGTATGGTACAGCATTCAGAAACCACACTACATGGTTAAGTATGAGAATAAGGGTGGCCAGGGAGATACCGGCGATATGACAATACTGATAACCGACTACTTGGGCTGGAAGTAAAACTTTTCCTGTTGTCTACCTTTGCTGTTGTCCTTCGCCCCTCTACCGTACCAGCTTCCCGTAATAGAACCTGTTTGCCTCTGAGAAAACAAATGTTCCGTCATCGATTATGTAGATGCCGTTGCCCCTGTCGTATGAATGTATGGGATTTTTAAACTTCAGGCTCCATATTAATTTTCCACCATTGTCGTAGATCTTCGGCCCGTATCTGTCGTTGAAGGCAAGGTATCTTCCGTTCTGAGATATACTTATGCAGCCGGGTTTATCATTTGGTCTTGCTTCTATGGAAAAAACCGGTTTTAGAGAATCAATTGCATTACCGGTATCAGTGGAAGCCGGGATTTCAAAGTAGCCAAAACGGGTAGAATATTTGTAATCGTAATAGCCTGCGAAGGCATTACCACCGCTATTGATATCCAGCCTTGAGAATCTCATTCCGGTCTTTTCCCACATCAACTTTAATTTAATATTACCCGTTTTATCCACACCGGCAATGTTGTGGTCCTGTATAATGAGGGTGAAGCCATTATCAGAAACTTTGATAGCCCCCGGTTCAGCGGAGTCTCCCCAAAGTTTGAAAACCCCTCTTTCCCACGGGATTTCCTTGTTCTTGATATCATACAGTAGAAAGTAAAACTTATATTCCTGATCTTTCGGGCTTGCGGCAAGTACGATAAATCTACCGTTTTTTGAGATACTCACAGGTTCGTACGGATGCTCGATGTTGAGCCATTCCCTGTGAAAGCTTCCCTTTGCTGCATTTAAGAGTGCAGGATAGTTTATACCAGGCATTTCAACATTTTCAGGCTTCTCTTTCCTTATTGTTGCCAGGTCTTTCAATTTTCTAACATTATCTATGAAATACATTTCTCCATAGATACCATAGCCGTGTGTATACTGATACAGGTGGTTGGAAACATTCATGTTAAAGGTATCCAGAGAGTCGTATGTTGCAAGGAAAAGCCTTTCTCCATACACATTCAATATGCCGAGAACGGATCCGTCCATAATGAATTTGCCATCAGGTGTAATTGCAAGGTTGCTGATAAAACGGCCGCTTTCTCCTCCAAAAGGCTCAAAACAGTAGGACCACTTTATGTTTGCTCCTCTTAGTTCAGATTTGTCTACAATGTTCCCGTACATATTAAGAGACCAGTTGATTTTATCTGCAGTTGGTGCTTCGTATTCAAGTTTTATTGCCTTATCCAGTTCCTTGAAGTAGATAAGAACCTCTCTCCTTGTACCATCCCATTTACCGTTTCCCGTAACGTACTGGAATATATGAAGTGAATGTATATAGCCTATGATATCCCTATAAATATTTGGAAGTTTTTCAGCATCCTTTGCATAAAATGCTTTACCTCCGGATATTTCACTTATACTTCCAAGTGTATTCTTATCTACATTGTTTCCAAGACCTATCGAGTATACGGGAATCTGCGATGATTTAAGAAGTGTTTTAAGCTGAGAGAAGGATGTTTTACTTCCCGGTCCTCCATTGGCATTCTCGTCCTTGCCATCTGTAAGAAGCACTATTAAATTGAGGCCTCCGTTTTTGTTCGGATTCGTGAGTAATCTATTAAGGCCTACGGTAATGGAATCGTAAAGGGCAGTTGCCCCGTTGGCCTTTATCTTGGAAAGGGTTTTTAATAGCTCATCCTTGTCTTTTGTAAAATCCGTAAGTGGCTTTACCTTTGAATCAAAATCGACAAGCATAATACTGTCTGCATTATCCATCTTATTCAAAAGATTGGAAGCTGCAGAAAGCACCTTGTCCATTACATCGCGCATGCTACCACTTGAATCTATTATCATAACAATATTGGATTTTGCATGACTGTAATCACCGTCGCCCCACACCTTGCCGTACAGCTTGTCCTCGAATAACTGGACTTCATCTTCAGAGAAGCCTTTCTTATACTTGCCGTTTTTATCAGTGGTATTGTAAAAGATCTTTACTATAGGATACTCGGAAAGATCGAGTGATTGAATTGTGACTCTGGAAATTTCCTGGGAACTGATTTGCGAAAGGTTTAACAGAAAAAATAATCCTGAAAGTACGAGTAAGAGTGACTTTTTCATTATTTCCCCCTTTTTATTGCTTCATGATATTGGAAGATGTGAAATTGTACAAGTTTATATTTTGTTAATTTCCCGTGTTTTATTAATAGAGTGGTTGTCTGTTACGAAAAAGATCGCTGTTTTCTAACTCTCGGTATATTCGTTCTTGATTAAGAAGCTCAAGTTCTCTATCAAAATTTTTTTGTGTACTGCTTCCCGTTATACCCTCTTCATAATTTTTATCCTCTTTCAATTCCTGGCTGAGTGGTGATGTGATAACGGTTTGGGGAAAATAGTTTTTTCCTTCACTTCCATTATTATTTACCAGGTTGTTTTTCATAAAAATATTATGAGATGTGATTCCCACTGATTCTATTTTTTTGCCATTAATAAAAAATAAGCCACCGTTATGTTCCAGATCATTATCTATCAGTTTCAAATCTTTATAGTTACCGTATAAAACCCACTGTGAATTACTTGATATTGTGCATGCCTTTACAAGAACTGCCTGTGATTTAATAGAATATATACCGACACTAAAACCTTTAATACGGCAGTAATCAACTGTTATATTTTCAGCTTTTTCGAGGTAAATTCCCCATGCTATTGTTTCGAGAGTTTTTTTACCTTTATATTCCAGATTAAGATTCTTAATCATTATATCACTACTGTTTATTATGCTAATACAGCTAAGCGGTGATATATTTGCTAAAATTTGAACGTTGCCGTTGCCAATTATTTTAATTTTACTTTTACCGGTTATCTTTAGGGTATTAGAAAGAATATATTCTCCGCTATTAATAATTATCTGATCTCCGTTTTTTACATCAGCTAAAGCATCTTTTAGATCTTTGATATTATTTACTGAGTATGTTTGTGGTGACAGGACAGATATAAATACGGTTGAAAATAAAATAATATAAATTTTGATGTTTTTAAACATAACCATATTAAATTTAGTTTCTAAATATAATTTATTGAAAAATGAGCATTAAGCAAATTTATTATAAACCTGAGTTTTCTGATGATGTAACATTTTTAAAGGATGTGCAACATTGAAATATAGTTTCTATTCACAAAACAGCTTTAGGAAAGCTGTGATAAATTACTATTTCATCTTTACCTTTATTACCTTTCTTTCGCAAAAAAGTAATTCAACAATAATAATTACAATATAAAAAATACCTATATATATAAAGCTTGTAAAATTAGTTTTAGCCAGATAAATAATCAAAGTAATCCACGAAGCTGTTGTTAATATAAACCCGGTCACCGGTATTATTGCCTTTATTCCAATGGTTTTGCGAAGTATAAAGGCAGAAAGGTTTATTGCCATGAAAATTAAGAGAAACGTTGAACTTGCAAAGGATGAAATAATAGATAAATTTGAGGTGTTAACAAACACAATAGTAACTGCGGTAATAATAATCAAACTTATCCAGGGGATATCTTTCGTTCTTTCCTTGAATGAAAATAATTTTGGCAGGTCCTTATCCTGTGCCATCACCATGCTGAGCCGTGCTGTACCGAAAAGCGTTGCATTAATTGCAGAAGCTGTGGAAAGAAGCGCTCCCAATCCGATTAGCATAAAACCTGCTTGGCCTAAAAAAGGCCTTGCAGCAATGGCGAGTGCATATTCCTTATACTTATTAATTTGCCCCTGTGTAAGATTTCCGACAGCAACGAAAGAAACCAAAATATAAAGCAGGATAGTGATAATTATTGAATAAAGAATCCCTCTTTTTAAATACTTTTTCGGATTGTTCATTTCATTTACCGAATTAGGAATTAGTTCAAACCCTTCGTAGGCAACAAAAATAAGTGTCGCACCCATTAATACATTTATTTCACCATGGTTAAAAACAGGCAGCAGATGATCAGAGTTAATATAAAATAAACCTGCGATAGCAAAGAATGATAGTATTACAACTTTTATGAGAACAATTAAATCTTCTGTACTTCCGGCAGCTTTAACACCGTATAAGTTGATTCCTAAGAATACCAGCATTATTGCAGAAGCTAATATATTATGCAACCATATTTTGCCTGAACCAAGCATGACATTTCCGTATGCCCCAAATGTATAAGAATATAAGGCCATAGTTCCTATGTAGCCCACAATCAAAAGCCAGCCGCCTATACCAGCAATATTTCTGTTTTTAAATGAATGCTCCAAATAAGTAAAGCTACCTCCATCCGAATGAAAGTGAAGTCCTAATTTTACATATGACAAACCTGTAATAAAAGCAACGATACCGCCGAATGCAAAGGCTATAGGAGCGGCATGACCCGCAACGGAGACAGAAAGGCCCAGTACAGAAAAAATACCACCGCCTACCATTCCTCCGACTCCCATTGCAATAAGTTCTTTAAGTCCTAATTTCTTTTTATTCATTAATTTTGTTGTCCGTTTCTTTAATTTGACGTTGTAGATAAACTTATCTACAACTCTGATTGAAAAACAAGAATTAAAGTAATAAATATTTCTGTTACAATTGATAATACAATGATACCATGAAGACTGCAATAATAATTATACTGTGGCAAAAGGGGTAAGAAAATAATTCTTTATCATTCTTTTGACTTAAAATTGGTTTTCAATTATATTTAAAATTTTATAGCCCTGTATAATGAGGAGGCCATTATGGCAAGGGAAGCTGAAAAAGTATCGGAAACTGAAAGTTATAAAAGGATGTCTGTAGAAGAAACTTTAAAAAAGTTTCAGGTTGACCCAAAAAACGGTTTAAGTGAAAAAGAAGTTGAAGAAAAGGTTAAAAAGTACGGACTCAATGAGATTCCTGAAAAAGAAGAAAGCCTATTTCATAGAATATTCAGGCGATTCTGGGGTCCGATTCCATGGATGATTGAAACAGCCGCTATTCTGTCTGCTGTAGTTCATAAATGGGAAGACTTCGGAATTATTTCCGCTCTGCTGGTAACAAATGCAGTTATTGATTTTTTACAGGAAAGAAAGGCGCTAAATACCCTCAAGGTATTAAAAAAGAGCCTCGCAAGAAAAGCTACAGTGCTGCGTGAAGGCAAATTTCAGCAGATTGATGCAAAAAGAATTGTACCCGGAGATATCATAAAAATTAAAAGCGGAGAAATTATACCGGGAGATGTAAAACTGGTCGAAGGGGAATACCTGCAGGTGGACCAATCTGCACTAACCGGGGAATCACTACCGGTAGCCAAAAGAGTAAATGACATAGCCTATGCAAATTCTATTTCCAGACAGGGAGAAATGATTGCTATAGTCATTAACACTGGCCTTAATACTTATTTCGGTAAAACCGTTTCTCTCGTAGTTAAAGCCGGAAAAGAACAGCACAGCCATTTCCAGAAAATGATAATTAAAGTTGGAAATTATTTAATATTTTTTACTCTTATTATGGCAGTAATTATCTTAGCTACTGCTCTCGTTAGACATGAGAATATGCTTGAAATATTTCGGTTCACACTTGTACTTATAGTTGCAGCAATTCCTGTAGCCTTACCGGCAGTTTTAACCGTTACAATGGCGGTAGGAGCCATGGCGCTTGCGAAAAAAAAGGCTATTGTTAGCAGACTGGCGGCAATAGAGGAACTTGCCGGAATCGATGTGCTTTGTTCCGATAAAACCGGTACACTAACCCAGAATCGGATGACTATAGCCGAACCCCTGACAATAGGGAAATACACATCGGATGAGTTAATGCTGTACGCAGGGTTGGCCTCTAAAGAAGAAAATAAAGATCCAATTGAAACTCCTATATTTGAATATTTAAAAGAACACAAACTTTACGATAAAAGTAAAAAATACAAGCGGGAAGGATTTAAACCCTTCGATCCTGTAAGTAAAAGAACCGAAGTTGCAGCTATCTTTAGTAAAGAAAAATATTTTATTACAAAAGGTGCCCCTCAGGTTATCCTGAAATTGTGCGGCAAAAATGTAGATTCGAAAGCTATTTTAACACCGGTGGAAGAGTATGCCAGAAAGGGGTACAGAACCTTAGGGGTTGCAATTAAAAGCGAGAATGAACAAAATTATAATTATGTTGGCCTTATCCCTTTATTTGATCCACCCAGAGATGATGCAAAAGAAACACTTGCCGAAGCTCAAACTCTTGGACTTAATGTAAAAATGGTAACCGGAGATAATGTTGCAATAGCAAAACAGATTGCAGCACAACTCGGTCTTAAAACCAATATACTTGAATCTGATATTTTAAAAACCGGAGGCCCCAACGAATTTGTCCTGCTGGCAAAAATCATTTCAGAATCGATCTATAAAAAACTAAACCCGAAGATTACGGAATTGCAGGCAGAAAAGTTTGCCGATGCAGTTACGGAGGAAGTAAAAAAGCAGCTGGATTTCGGAGTTCTACCTGACGGGTATGTAAAGAAACACGAATCCGAAATTGTTAGCCTTATTGAAAATGCCAGTGGTTTCGCCGAGGTATTTCCGGAGGATAAATATCTTATTGTCGATAAACTGCAGAAAGGTAACCATATTACAGGTATGACCGGTGACGGGGTTAATGATGCGCCGGCACTCAAGAAGGCAGATGCAGGCATTGCAGTTTCCGGCGCTACCGATGCGGCCAGAGCTGCAGCAGACCTTGTTCTTATGCTACCTGGTATTTCTGTGATTATCGATGCAATTAAGCTGGCCAGAGTTACCTTTGAGAGGATGAAGAGTTATGCAATATACAGGATTGCCGAAACAATCCGTGTTATTCTATTCATGACTCTGGCTATTCTTGTCTTTAATTTTTACCCATTAACTGCAATTATGATTATTCTGCTGGCACTTTTAAATGATATTCCGATACTCACTATATCAACCGATAATACTAAAATTGATCCTAAACCGGTTCATTGGAGCAATGCCGAACTGCTTGGACTTTCCACTCTTATAGGAACGGCAGGTGTTATATCTTCGTTTTTAATTTTCTTTTTACTGGAAGAATACTTTCATCTTCCTCAACCAGCCGTTCAGACAGGAATGTTCGTTAAATTAATTGTAGCGGGCCATCTAACTATCTATAATACGAGAAGAACAGATTGGTTCTTTAAAAAGCCTGGCCCGTCTTCACCGTTATTGTGGGCTTCCTTTTCCACTGCTGTTCTGGGCACAGTTATCGGGGTCTTCGGGATATTCGTTCCGCCAATAAGCTGGAAGCTTGCTCTTATTCTTTGGGGATATGCCTTCGTCTGGTTTTTGTTTAATGATGTTGTAAAGGTTTTATTTTACAGGAACCTGTTTGAAAAGAATAAAATATATAGCAAACATTTCCAGAGACATAACAAGCGGGTAGCAGGTGTATAAATAAAGAATCTGATCCTATATTGTGGCCAGTTTATTTTAGTCTTTTCTAAGTTTCAAGTGCTTGGTATTGGAGGGCTTCCTGATTGGGGAATGAAAGCTGTTAAACCAATTAAGCTACTTCTATCCTTTATAATGATCCAGGTTCTAATAAATCTTGACAGTTAAGTGTCACCTTTAGATCAGATGATGGGGCCAGAGATATTTAGATGTGGCGATTGGGATACTTACAACATCTGCATCTCAGATTTTTTGTAAAAGCAAATTTCAATATAATTAACTTAATAGAGATGAGCAAATGTTAAGATGTAGCAGAGTATATGTCAGCTCGTAAGTTTTATTTTGACTATATTTATTTTAAGAATAGTACTATGTAAAACCTTTTTAAATGTGGAATGTTCATTGGTTTATAAGGTCAAAAGATGTAACCTGCATTTTTTAGTACAGCGGCTGCCTTGTTAAGTTTTGAGGATTTGAAAAATATATAATCCGTATCAAATGTCGATTGAGCAAGGATACTGATCTTATGCTCTGCAAGGTGAGAGGCAATTCCTGATAGTAAACCGGTAATTCCAAAGTCCAGCGGACCTAATACCTCTATGCAGCTCCATCCTCTCTCTACCTTTCTGCCGGGGGTCCGAGCAGAGGGCTGCGGTTTTGAACAGTTTGAACAGGAGGACCTGGAATTGGAAAGGGTTGAATCGTACCTTGAACTGCAGATAATTGAAAGTTCATTGTTGGTTTTTCCTATAAAGTAGAGCTGACCCTTCAAAACCTCTGGCGGTATCTCTGTATCCGGTGGAAATCTATAAACCGAAAATTCATCCGGCAGGATTTTCAGTTTAACCCGGTTCATGGATTTTCTCCTTCATTTTCCGTTTGGGTTTCCAATGAGAATTCATTTCCCCTGTTAAGAATAAAGTACGGGTCAAATATTTTCTTAAGTTTTTTCATCTCTTCGATTCCTTCGAAGCCATACATGACTTTCAAAAGTTCTCTCTTTAACTTTCCAATACCATGCTCTGCTGACACGGTACCGCCAATACTTGCAATTCTTTTAGCCCATTCTCTATAGAGAGACCTTCCGCGTTCATATTCATCCGTATTCTTAGGCATAATATTAACGTGAACATGATTATCACCTATATGGCCAAATTTGATATGTTCGAGATTCATATAAGAAAGGTCTCTACTGTACATCGCAATGGTCTCTTGCAACTTTTCATCGGGAACTGCCATATCGGTACCAAGTTTTGTGATACCGGGGAATTCCTTCTCTCTTAGGGCTATTATTGAATTGACGATTTCAGGAATGGCATGCCTTAAGTCCTGCAGTTTTTTAAGATCACCTGTGTTGGATGCGGCCCATATTGTGTCGCCATCTCCTCCTTCTCTTTCCACGAGCCTTATGATTTTTCTTGCGGTACTTTCCATTTTACTTAAGCTTTTCATGTGGTATTCAACATAGAGGGCACAGACATTCTTGTGTACTATCCTTGGAAGGTGTTTCAAGGCAGGGTTGATGGATCGCTGCCTTTGAAAGAGGGTGATCGAGTTTCTGTCAAAATACTCGATTGCTGCCGGCTTTGGAAGGTAACTTACATTATTGCCATAGCCCCTTTCTCCTCGAAGCCTTTGGACTAGATTTATTGCAGCCTTTTCATCCGGTAAGAATATCATAAGTCCCCATACAATGGGAGGCATCGGTGTAATAAGTAGCTCTATTTCTGTTATAACTCCGAGTGTTCCCTCTGAACCTATAAAGAGGTCTACAATGTCCATATCTCTTTTTGAATAGTAACCTGCAGCATTCTTAATATGCGGCATACTGTAGTTAGGTAGTTTTCCCGTTAACAGCACGCCTGAGTCGAGTTTAATGGAAAACCATGTATCGGTAGTCTTGTCCCTGCCACGTTCAACAAGAAAAGCCGAACCGTCGGCAAGAATCAATTTGAGCCCGGCTGTGTGATTTCTAACAGACCCATAGAGAAAGGATCTGGCACCCGAGGCATTGTTTGCCACCATCCCCCCGATAGAGGCGGTTGTCTCTGTAGGGTTTGGCGGGAAAAAGAACCCATGCCTCTTCCTTTCAGAGAGAAACTGTTGCCACACTTCGATTGATTCCCTGTCCCAGTTTTTCGTATCGAGCTTTCCCGAGTTCAGAATGCTGTTAAAACTTTCGAGCAGAAGGCCCGGTTGCAACCTAAAAGCATACCTTTTTAGAGAATCATCGAATCGGATACCCAGGACCCTTGTAAATCTGTTAAGATTAAGTATATGTCCCCCAAATGGGACAGAACCACCTGTGATACCGGTTCTGCCGCCCTGAATAGTAACGGGGATTCCTTCCCTTTCGAAATAGGAAAGTGTAAGTCTGATCTCTTCCTCTGTTATAGGGAAGTTCATCGTTTCAGCTTCTCCATGAAGATGCGACTCATCGGAGAGAAAGGATGTATAATTCGGAAAAACACCTTTTATTTTAAGTTTTTTTCTTATGTCTGACATGTTCTCTGTATTTGTAGCAAAAGCCACCGATAAAATAAAGACAGTATTTGAAAGAGAATAGCCTAAAGTATAATATAGGTTATAACAATGTTTGATGATGTAAAAACATTCTTTAAGCGTCTCTGGATGAAATTCCTTCGTGACCAGGGTTTTGAGAAGGCTGCAGGCTTATCCTTTACCGGGCTTCTTGCACTTGTTCCCCTTTCCGCTCTGTTTTTTTCTCTTCTATCTGCCTTTGGTACCTTCGAGGGAATCATAAACAACATAGAGCATATTCTCGTCAAGCAGTTACTCCCTGCAAGTCAAGAAGTAATAATGACCTACATTCACAGGTTTGTGGATAACACCAGAGCAATGGGGGTTGTGGGTCTTGTTGTTTTTTTGATAACAGCCGTGTTCCTTATGAATACAGTTCAGGGGATTTTTAATGATATCTGGGGAAGCACGGCAAAACGCTTCTCCTTAAGGCGCTTTGCAACTTATGTATCTATATTAATAGTGGGAAGTTTCCTGATAAGTATCGGATTGAATCTCTTCGATATGGTTAGAACCCTTGTGGATGTAACGAAACTCAAGTTCATCGGAAGAATATCTTTCCTATTCCTTGAAACTGTATCTCTGTCTATCCTGTTTCTTGCATTTCTGTTAATGATATATCTGCTTCCGGGTGACAGGGTGTCTTTTAAAAGCGCTGTCATAGGCGCTCTGTTTGGAACCGTTTCATGGGAAATAGCAAGAAATATATTTTTCTTCTGGACAAGGTATGTAATCAGATTATCTGTAATCTATGGTTCCCTTGCAGCAATTCCTATTTTGCTATTCTGGCTATACGTAGCCTGGGTTGTAGTCCTCCTCTCTCTAGAGGTAGCATACGTTCACCAGCATTGGAAAACACCTTACTTTTTGGAATCTATGAGAGAGACGGATCCTGCAAAACGACTGCTGGTAGGTCTTGATGTGTATCTTTATATTGCACGAAACTTTCATAGAGGTGATAAGCCGGTTACACTGTCAGAGATTTCGAATAGACTGCATATTTCCGTGTCCGATGTCAGTTTTTTTGCAGATATCTTTTTTAAGAACAACCTTCTCCTCTTTACGGGAAAAGATAATAGGGGCTTGATTCCTTCACGCTCTCTGGAAAAAATAAAAATAATAGATATAGTACACTCTCTGTTTGGGAGCATGGGGGATGCAGCTGTAGCTATTGCTGGCAATGCGGTGATATCGATTTATAAAAAGGTTGAATTGGCGATGGAGAATACCCTTGGGAATCTGTCTGTTCCCGATGTACTTACTATGGAGGAGAGATACATGAGGGAACCATACCTCCATGAGAATAATGGTAATTTTAATATCAAGAAAGTCATGAAAACCCTTCTTTCGAGAATAAAGAAGGGTGAAAAGTAATTTTGAAACTTCTTGTAAATATGACAGGTTATCAATATTATATTATTCTTATGGTGCGGTTGTACCGGCCAAAAGAGGCTAAAGAGTTAGCCGCACTCCTTATAGTGCAGGGGATTTTAAAAAATGGCTGACGGCAGAGATATAGATATAGAAGGCATCATAAATGAGATAGCAGAATACGAGAATGTTGCAAAGAGGGTATTCGAAGAGGGTAAAGCGGAGGCTGATAGAATTATAGCTGATGCTGAAAAACAAGGTAAGGAACTGTTAGAGTCGAAAAGGAAAGAAGCGGAAGCTAAAGCAGCTAAAATACTAAAGAAAGCCAGAGAAAATGCAGAGAAGAGGCACATAGAAATTGTTCGTGTTACAGAGGAAAAGATAGCAAACCTAAAGGCAACCTATGCCGGGCTGAAGGATGGTTTCATAGACAGCATTATAAGAGAGATTTTTAATTTCATGAAATGAATGTCATAAAATATTCTGCAATCAATGCAAAGATTCATGCACTGAAATCCAATCTGCTTAAGCCGGAAGACTATGCAGAGCTAATAGAGAAGTCCTCTGTTCCGGATATTGTAAGGTTTCTTCAGACAAAGGATGCATATGCAGGCATTCTCGCAGGCAGAGAGCCCGAATCTATTCACAGGCGTGATTTGGAGCTTTTAATAAGGAATTACCTCATAACGGTATTAAAGAAACTGACACATCTCTTTAAGAATCCGGAACGGGAAATAGTAATTCTACTTATAAAGCGTTACGAGGTAGAGAATCTTAAACTTGCCCTAAGGAATGCCCTTACAGAGGCAAAGAGTGATATAAGGGACTTTTCACTGAAATTCTACAATCTGGAATCCTTCTCTTCCATTGAACCTGAGAAGGTTGCAATGTGTAAAAATACGGAAGAGGTATTAGAAGCTTTAAGCGGAAGTCCATACCAGAGCGAGATAAGGCATGTTCTTGAAAGCCAGTCTGCAAAAACGGGAAACCTAGTGTATGTATTGGAAACGGCACTGGATAAATGGTATGTATCAAAACTTAAGGATGCCATTGGAAAACTTGGTGGTAGGGACAAAGAGGATGCTCTTAGAAGTATCGGGATACAGATTGACCTTAAAAACATGGAATGGATAGTGAGAGTTAAGAAGTTTTACGGGATGTCTCCCGAGGAGCTGTACAATTCACTCTTTCATACAGGCTACCGGTTGAAGAAAGATTTTCTAAGGATGGCCTGTGACACCAAAGGAGTGAATGAGGTAATAGAGTTCTTGAAAAGCAGTGCCTATACTTCTATCTTCACCGGGCTGGAGGATAGTGATACCCTGCCATTCGAACTTACAAAGAGAATAAAAAGGTATCTCTTTGATTTTGTTACCAAGAACAGTATTTCAAATGAGTTCAGCTTTGCCAAACTCTTTGAGTACATCTATCTTCTCGAGTTCGAGGTAAACGACATTATCATGATAACGGAGGCGATTCGTTATTCATTAAAGAAGAACGAGATACTTCCGAATCTTGCAAGAGAGCTGGAAGGAGTTAAGGGGTAATCTTATGGCTGTGGAGCGTATGAGAAGAGTATCAGTTGCCGTTCTCTCGGAGAGGCTGGAGAGAGAAAATGCCAGGATTCTCTCCGATAATAGTTTTGAGCCACTCGGGCTGGAAAAAATCTTGTCCGATAAATCCTCCCGACTTATAAGACAGCTGGATGAAAACCCCTTCGATGAAATATACTCTGAAATTACAAATTTCCTTAAAATGACAGGTTTCTCCCCGGAGTTCAATGACCAGGCCATCGATATAGAGAGGGATTTAAATATAGAAGAAAACCTTAAGAAGATAAAATTGCTCAATGAAAAATTAAAGAATATTTTCGACGGCAGGAATCAACTTAAGAAAGAGATAGAGAGCAACAGAAAGGTGTTACCCTACCTTGAAATCCTTTCAAACCTCAATGTCGACTTAAGGGATATCACCAGTTTCGAAATGATAAGGCTGATTTTCGGAAGGGTACCAATTAAACACTATGAACCTCTCATATACTCATCCGTCAATGTGCCTGTCCTCATTTTAGAGGTAAACCGCGATGCAGAGAATGTCTGGATTTTCGTCTTTACAAATCCCCACTTTTTAGCTGAGGCATACAAGATACTTCACTCTGCATACTTTACCGAGGACGCCCTGCCCGAGGGCTATTCCGGAACCCCGGAAAAGATAAAGACCAAGCTCGAGGCCGATATCAAGCTTGCAGAGCTTTCCATAGAGGAGAAGGAGCTCGAGATACAGCGGATACTCTTTGAAAACATAGATTTCATTCAAAGTGTCTACTCTCCCGTAGTCGCCAGAAAAAAGGCCTTCGATCTTGCCTCTTCCGGCGGAATTTCAAAGGGCGGAAATGTATTTTTCCTAAACGGATGGATGCCGGAAGAAAGGGCAAGGCAGTTCGAAGAGGAAAGTTCAAAGGACACACTTGTTGTTACAAAACCCGCCGAAGAGATTTCGGATGATACCCGGCATGATGTGCCTGTGAAACTGAAAAACAGGGGATGGTTCTTCAGATCCTTCGAGGTCATAACGGAGATGTACGGAACACCAAGTTACAACGAGATAGACCCCACGCCCTTCGTTGCCGTTTTTTTTACAGTGATGTTCGGTTTCATGCTGGGGGATGTCGGCCACGGATTGATACTTTCCCTGATTGGTCTTCTTGCAAGAAGAACTTCCAGGAAATTCGGACTTGTATTGATGTTTGCCGGCCTCTCAGCCATCATTTTCGGAATATTCTATGGCTCTGTATTTGGTTTCGACTGGATACCGCCGTTACTGATGCGTCCCATAGTGAGTATCCAGAGGCTCATGATTATAGCAATCTACTTCGGAATAGGTATTGTTACAACCGGCCTTGTTCTTAACATAGTAAATGGCATACGACAGAGGGACTGGAAGAAGGCTCTATTCAGTGGTGAAGGGATCGCAGGTCTCCTCTTCTATGTTACAACTATATTTTCCGTTTCATACCTTATCGTGATGGGGAAACTCCCCATTCCCATGGAGGCAATTGCAGCCCTTGTTGCCTTAAGTCTCGGCATCGTATTTTTTGAGGAACCCCTGGGAGAGCTTGCAAATGGAGGTGGATTTAAAATACCTAAAGGTTACTTTCTTGTAAGCTTTATCAGCATATTCAACCTGATAATAGAGTACTTCAGCAATGCAATCTCATTTGTAAGGCTTGCCTCCTTTGCCCTTACGCACGAGGCACTTTTTCTTGCCTTCTGGACAATGACTATCATGGTGCTTCCGGCACCGGGGGGCGGCATCTGGGGTGCATTGATTTTTCTTGCGGGCCAGATGATACTTGTTGGACTGGAGGGGCTTGTCGTATTCATTCAGGATTTAAGGCTGACATACTATGAATACTTTACCAAGTTCTTCGAGGGCTCCGGACATGCTTTCAAACCCGTTGGATTTCGGGATTAGATAATTTTAGCTTAAGTTAGGAGGAATCTAAATGACCTTGATAATTTCGCTCATGTCAGTCCTGGTTGTCAGTACAATTGTAGTTGGCATCCTTCTGGACAGGAAGAAATCACTGCTTCTTGAACACCCCAGGCTGGGTAAGAGAATAATGGGAGCCAATCTTTCTTTCTTTACCGTGCTCTCCGTTTTTGCAATTATATATCTCTTCTCAGGTAGCAATGCCTTTGCTGAAGTAGCAACGGCTTCCACTGCCGCTGATGCGGGAGCAAAGGGTCTTGGCTACCTGGCAGCAGGCCTTTCCACGGGACTTGCAGCAATAGGAGCAGGTATTGGTGTTGGAGTTACAGGTTCTGCCGGTATAGGTGCAATAAGTGAGAAGGCAGATGTATTTGGAAAGACTCTTATCTATGTAGGCCTTGCAGAAGGTATTGCAATCTACGGACTTATTATTTCCATAATGATACTGGGTAAGATTTAGGATAATTTTAAAATGAAGTTCTTTCTTATCTCTGACAACATAGATACCCAGATTGGCTTAAGGCTTGTAGGTGTAAAGGGTGTTACGGTACACAAAAGGGAAGAGGTCCTCGATGTACTCAACTCTCTAAAGGGCAGAAGGGATATAGGGATACTGCTTGTAACGGAGAAGATTGCAGCACTTATCCCCAAGGAGCTTAACAGTATGCGTCTGGCAAAGAAACCTCCCCTTGTTACGGTAATACCGGACAGGCACGGAAGTAGGAGGCCGAAGGATTTTATTACGAGGAATGTCGAGGAAGCAATAGGAGTGAAGATAAAGTGACTCTTCGGGAAAAGATAAGGGCAATGGTTAAACACATCCGCGAGAAGACGGATGAAGAGGTAGACAGGATATTCAAAGAGGCCGAGGAAAAGGCAGCCTCGATAGGAAAGAATTACAACGAACAGGCAGAGAGGCTCTACAATGAAATCGTGGAAGATGCGAAGGCCGGCGCGAATCAGTATGAGAGAAGGGAAGAATCAAGAGCTGAACTGGAAGCTGCAAAGATGATAATGGAGGCAAAGGCAGAAATTCTCGAATCGACGATAAGGGAACTTAAGGCACGTGCAGAGGCCTTAATTGGAACTGAAAGTTACCCCGAACTTTTAATGAGTTTTGTAGGTGAAGCGATAGAGACTTTGGAAGAGAAGAGTGTTGTCATAAAGGCGGGGAAGAGAGAGCTTGAAATACTTAAGTCTACCTTAACAAAATTGCAGGCTGAGAATCCCGGTGTGGAGATTTCCCTTTCAAAGGAAGCCTTAAGTGAGCAGGATGCGGTAACGGGAGGGGTTATTGTGGCGAGTGCCGACGGAAGGCTTAGGGTTGAAAACAGTATTGCGGGAAAGATAGAGGAGAACAGGGAATGGATAGCAAGGGAACTTTTCGAAAGGCTCTCGGGAGGGCGTTAAGAGGTGAGTGAGAAGATGAAAGAGAAAACCGGAAAGATTTACATGATAAATGGCCCCGTTGTCAAGGCGCGAAATACAACCGGCTTTATAATGCACGAGGTTGTAAAGGTTGGCAAGATGCAGCTTATTGGCGAGGTCATATCGTTGGACGGGGATGATGCAACGATTCAGGTATACGAGGAGACGACCGGCCTTAAGGCAGGAGAGCCTGTTACCGGTTCGGGAAGGCTTCTATCTGTGACCCTTGGGCCGGGGATGATAGGAAATGTATATGATGGTATCCAGCGCCCCCTGGAGGTTTTAAGGGAGAAGAGCAGTGATTTTTTAAAGAGGGGAATAGAGGTTCCTTCTATCGATTTTTCAAAGCAGTGGCCCGTGGAGGTTACCGTTAAGGAGGGGGATAAACTTTCAGGAGGTGACATAGTTGCCACCGTGGAGGAGACATCTTCCTTCACCCACAGGATACTGGTTCCTCCCGGGGTGTCGGGAGTGGTAAAAGAGGTTAGGTCTTCCGGAAGGTACACGGTAGATACCGTTATTGCAAGGCTCGATACGGGAAAGCCGGGAAAAGATGCGATAAGGGAGATAAGGCTTTTTCACAGCTGGCCGGTAAGGAGCCCCAGACCCTATGAAGAGAGGCTTGTATCCGATGAGCCACTTATTACGGGCCAGAGGGTAATTGATACCTTTTTTCCGCTGGGTAAGGGAGGATCGGCCTGTATCCCCGGCGGTTTCGGAGCGGGAAAGACCGTTTTACAGCATCAGCTTGCAAAATGGTCCGATGCCGATGTTATTGTCTATATAGGCTGCGGTGAACGCGGAAACGAGATGACGGAGGTTTTGGAGGAGTTTCCGGAGCTAAAAGACCCGAGAAACGGAAAGCCTCTTATGGAGAGGACGATCCTTATTGCAAATACCTCCAATATGCCGGTATCGGCAAGGGAGGCTTCCATTTACACCGGTGTGACGATTGCAGAGTACTTCCGTGACATGGGCTATCACGTTGCATTAATGGCAGATTCCACCTCCAGGTGGGCCGAGGCCTTAAGGGAGATTTCGGGAAGGCTGGAAGAGATGCCTGCAGAGGAGGGATTTCCTCCCTATCTCTCATCGAGGCTTGCAGAGTTCTACGAGAGGGCGGGAAAGATTAAGGCCCTTGGGAATGGTAATATTGGCTCTGTCTCTATAATTGGGGCTGTGTCACCTCCCGGCGGGGATTTTTCTGAGCCTGTTACAACACACACAAAGAGGTTTACTAGGTGTTTCTGGGCATTGGATAAAACTCTTTCCAATGCAAGGCACTATCCTTCGATTAACTGGCTTACAAGCTACAGTGAAAGCATAGACGAGGTTAAGGACTGGTATGCCAAAAGGGTAAATAAGAATTTCTTTAGCCTGCGAGATGAAGCATTGGCTCTCTTGAGTGAGGATGACAGGTTGCAGCAGATAATAAAGCTCGTGGGAGAGGATGTCCTCCCTGATGACCAGAAGCTTACGGTTCGTGCAGCTTATCTTGTAAAGGTGGGATTCCTTCAGCAGAGTTCCTACAGCAACGTGGATTCCTTTTGCAGGCCGGAAAAACAGTATGAAATGTTAAGAATTATCATGCACTTCTACAATCGTGCCAAGAAGCTCGTTTCAAAGGGAGTTGCAATTTCAGAGATACTGGAAGGTGGGCTTCTAAGCAAACTTTCAAGGATGAAGGAAGATATTACAAATGATGAGTATGAGAAGCTTAAGGATATCGAGAAAGAGATAGACAGCTTTTTTGATAAACTGGAAACGAGGTGAGACGATGCCGGTAAGAGAGTATTTGGGTTTGGCTCGGGTAAACGGGCCTCTTATCTTTATAGAGAAGGTAAAGGACATTAGCTACAACGAGGTTGTAGAGATAAGTTTCGGCGAAGCAAAGAAGTTCGGCCAGGTTGTAATGATAAATGACGATATGGCTGTTATCCAGGTGTTTCAGGGAACAGAGGGCTTAAGTATAGACAAGACAAGCATAAAGTTTTCGGGAAAGCCCCTGGAGATCAAGTTGTCCGAGGACATACTGGGAAGGACCTTTAACGGAATCGGTATTCCGATAGATAAGGGAAGTGAGATAATCGGTGGTGAGTATCGTGATATAAACGGCGAGCCCATAAACCCTGCTGCAAGAAAGTATCCTAGAAACTATATAGAGACAGGAATCTCTGCGATCGACGGGCTTATGACGATTATTCGTGGCCAAAAGCTCCCGCTTTTTTCCGGTAACGGACTTCCTCACAACAGGCTTGCTGTACAGATTACAAGGCAGGCGAGGATAAAAGGAGATGAGAGTGAGCGCTTTGCAATAGTATTTGCTGCAATGGGAATTAACCATGACAGTGCAAGATACATTTTGTCTTCCTTCGAGGAATCAGGTGCCCTTAGGAATGTTGTTACATTCTTGAATCTTGCAGATGATCCTACGATAGAGAGAATTGCAACTCCAAGAATGGCTTTAACTGCTGCTGAGTACCTTGCATTCGAAAAAGAAATGCATGTACTTGTTATCCTGACAGATATGACAAACTACTGTGAGGCATTAAGGGAGCTTTCAACTGCACGGGGAGAGGTTCCCTCGAGAAAGGGCTATCCCGGTTACCTGTACAGCGACCTTGCAAGCATATATGAGAGGGCAGGAATGATTAAGGGAAGAAAGGGTTCCATAACGCAGCTTCCCATACTCTCCATGCCCAATGATGATATAACCCACCCGATTCCGGACCTTACAGGCTATATAACCGAAGGCCAGGTTGTACTGGACAGGGAGCTTTTCAGAAAAGGGATTTATCCACCAATAAACATTCTTCTCTCCCTCTCGAGGCTCATGAAGGACAGCATTGGCGAGGGTTTTACACGTGAGGATCATCCCCACATATACAGCCAGCTCTTTTCTGCATACAGCCGGGTTCAGGAGGTGAGGGCACTTGCCTCAATAATCGGGGAGGAAGAGCTTATAGACGTGGACAAGATGTACCTTAAGTTCGGAAGGGCATTTGAGGGGGAGTTTATAAAACAGGGTGAGAATGAGAACAGGTCTATCGAGGAGACACTTGATATTGCATGGAGGGTGCTAGGTTATCTTCCTAAGGATGAACTTACACGCCTAAGCCTCGATGAGATTAACAGGTACTACACGAGAAGAACAGATGAGGATATGGCAGAGATTATAAGGGCTGTTAGTGCTGGTAAGAAGTCCAGGGATGGAGAAGCAGCGCCATGAACATCTCGCCGACAAAGAGTAATCTCCTTGCCACGAAGAGAGCCCTGGTTTTTGCAGAGGAGGGATACACCCTCCTTAACAGGAAGCGGAATGTCCTTATAAGGGAGATAATGCAGCTTATCGATGATGCCCGTGAGGTTCAGGAGAGTATAGAAACTGTCTTTGCAAGGGCCTACAGTAGCCTTCAGAAGGCTAACTTGAGCATAGGTATCGAGTATGTCGAAGAGCTTGGTTTTTCGATTCCGGAAAATGATTCAATATCCTATAGGCTCAGAAGTGTAATGGGTGTTGAGGTCCCTTCCATAGAAGAGATAGATGAAAATATCGAGCCTTCCTATGGTTTTTTCAGAACAAATACAAACCTGGACCAGGCATTCAAGGCATTTCAGAAGGCCCTCTCACTTATAGCCCGCCTGAGTGAAATAGAAACTACCGTTTACAAGCTCTCCGTGGAGATAAAGAAGACCCAGCGCAGGGTTCATGCACTTGAAAAGGTTCTCATCCCCCAGTACAAGGCACTTGTGAAGTTCATTGAATCATATATCGAGGAGACGGAGCGCGACGACTTCTTTAGAATGAAGATGCTCAAGGCTCGAAGATAGTTTTTTTCGCTTTTTAAAAGGTTTTTAATTTCATATAATAATTAAAATACAAAAATATTAATACTAATTTAATACATATATTTCATTATTATAAAAGGAATTGGATACAAGATTTGAAAGCTAAAAGTAACTTTATAATATTTTTCTTATTACTGAACTGTCTGGCAATTTCTTTTGGATTTGATTTAAAGGGGATTGTAAAAAACAAATCAGACAATAGGCCCGTTGAAAATGCTAATGTAGTCATAGTTGAACTTGATCTCATTCAACTAACCGATAGCGAAGGAAATTTTACATTCAGGAATATCAAGCAAGGTAAATATTCTTTGGTTATAATTGCCGCAGGTTATAAAGAAAAAAAGATATCGGTCAGTTTGAATAGCAACGGACAATTGGATATAAGTCTTGAACCGTTAGTTATCGAAATGCAAAAGATCAGCGTAGTTGCAAAGAAGAGTGAAGAGGAAAGCTTGACGGCCAGTATATTCGATAAGGATGAAATAGATAATTTACCAACAGGTGGGAACCCCTACAATCCGATTAATCTGGTTCCTGGTATTGTATTCTCAGGAACAATAATAGAGAATACATCAACAGTAATTAGCAGTGATCTTCCTGCAAGCAATTTTTATCCGTTTACCGATGCCAATTTGAAATTCTCGGTATTAGGTGGTGAATCAGATTGGAACAATTTCTACTACGACTATATCAAGCTGCCATACTCTTTTCACCCGTTTGGAATCCCTTTCCCACGTTCTGTTATTCCGGAACAACTGGATTATTCCCTTTTAACATACATGGGCAGCAATCCGGTGACAAAAGGGCCAGGAATTGGAGGCCTATTCATAATTAAGCCATCTCCCGAAGTACCCAGAAAGAATAGGGTCATTATCTCACCGTCACTTTCTTATCTGGACATCTATACAGAAAGGAAATTTTCTGAAAAGGTAGGATTAATATTATCGCTTCGAAAATCAATGTTTGAATATACATATTTCCCCGTTTTCAAAGAACAGAATATGATTAATAATTCTGTCAATGCAGGAAACGGAGATATGCTTGCAAGATTATATTTGGAGAATGATAATAGCATAGTCTTATTTGATTTATTGGGTTTCTATGACTTCTTTGGACAAGATTTAACGACTCAACCGGAAGGTTCAAGTAGATCAATTCTGTATTTCATTAGTACAGGAATTAAGTGGGATCTATTATTAATGAAAGGGCTAAAGAACCAGATGTATATCTATTTTTCAAGCTCAGCTCAAGAGAGAATGGATAATAATTGGGATGATATAAAACAATCGTTTGTTTTAGGTAAGCAGATAAAGATTAATTTCAATTCTTTGGTAGGGTCGGATGAACTTTTCTTCCCAATTACAGATATGGTCTCATGGAGGACGGGAATTAGAATTAAATACAATATTCTTTCTGCACTTTATTCAACAAAAAAGATTGAAAATATTGAGGAGGAAGTTCTTGTTTATGATGAAGATAGAGATGAATGGGTATCGGTAGATGGTGAGCTTAAATCGTATGGAACGGATTATAAGGATGCACTTTCGCTTGCTATTATAGATCCTTATTTCTATTCCAGATTAATTTTTAAAACTGGTAATGCAAATCTGGTCTTTGGATCGGGAGTATCCTGGCTTCCATTGCAGAATGTATGGAGATTTTCATTGGAATCAGAAGGTGATATAACATTTGCAGATAATATTGTGACGGGAGTAAGGTTAGGTTGGTCTCCAGCTTCAATCAATGAAATAGCTTATATGCAAAATGAACTTAATGAAAAACTGTTCAATTCCCAGAACGCCAGTTCTTTGGATGATTTTCCTATATCAGCTTCCTCAATTCTTTTTTTTAAATGGTTTCCCAATGCAAACAGTATTATCGAATTTCAACCATATTTTGCATGGTATTATAATTTGTCAGGTCTTATATATGAAACTTCTTATAAAACAACATTGGATTACTCAGGAAAGCCTGTATTTCCCAATACGGATAAAGGATTTTCAACCGGCATTGATATTAGTTGGGATAATAATATTGATACAAGGTTTAAATATTATTTTGTCTATTCACTTTCATGGACAAGATATCTTGTTAAAGATATAGGCTGGGTAGATGCAAATACCGATATAAGGCATACTTTTAAAAATTCATTTTTTTTCAGGCCAATAAAGAATTTTCTAATAGGCTCAAATTTCCTTATTTTTTTTGATAAACCCTTTACTCCTTATAAGGTGACAGACAGCGACGGAGATGGAATTGGCGATAGCCTTGTTCCGGAAAAGCTTAATTCTGCAAGAGATCTCATTCCCAGATTCAAGTTGGATTTCCAGATCAAATGGGATTTCAATTTATTCAATGGTACTGGAAGTCTGTTTATGAATACTGCGAACCTGCTGGCATTTGTAAATCCGGTTTTAAGCGGAATTAAAAAGGATAAAGAAACAACAATCGGAGCGTCTACTAAAGATTTTGAAAACAGAAATTATCAATTTCAAGGCAAGCAGAATAATCTTCTTCAGACTGAAATAGGAGTATCCATAGAGTATTGAAATTAGAGGGGATGTGAAATTGATTGCTAATTTCCATTTTATGAAAAGCAACTTTTTTTTCAATCATACACAATAGCTATTCTAGCTTGAATAGAATTGTAAATCTCATTCTTACGGGAACCGGTTTGCCATTTGAATACGCAGGAGAAAATTTCGACATCTTTATCATATTAAGAGCAGCTTCATCAAATCCGAATCCTGCTTTTTTTATTATCCGTATATTTATGATCTTACCTTCTGTATCAATATCCGCTTCCAATATTACTGTACCTTCCACACCCAATTGTTTTGCTTTCAGAGGATATTTTAACTCTGCCTTGTATAAAAAGTCAGGCCGTTTATCCACCTTATAAAAGGGAATAAACATCCTCCTTTTAAGGTTTCTTGAATTTGCCTTTGCTTCTTGCGACCCTCTTCCTAGTGGGGTTATTAATTTATTATAATTACTTTCTAAGTTTTTAAGCTTATTCTCTATTAATTCATCGGGCAATTTGTGTGCAGGACTATCCTCCTTTTTAATACTCTTTACTTTTTTTACAGTAACAGAAGTTGTCTTTATCCTCTTTTTCTGCATTCTCGTTTTTATTGTAGAGAGGGCTTTTTGCTTTGATACCTTATTTACCGGTTTTTTAATAACAACTGCATTTACTATATGCAAGCCATTATCTTTACTTTCTTTTTTATTTTTATATTCTACTTCCGGACTTAGCTTAAGAATAATAAAATGAAACATCAAAGAAATAGCCAATGCGGATAGAAATATGATCTTACTTTGTTTTTCCATTAACAGGCTCTTTTGTAACAAGAACAATTTTCAAAATATCTTTGTCTTTTAATAAAGATAATACTTTATCAACATTACTGTAATCAGTGTTGCGGTCAGCTATAAATCTTACAATAGTGTTTTTCTTATCCGGCAAAGTATCCAAAAAAATTGACATGTTTTTTAAATTAAATGGTTTGCTATCCAATAGAATAGAACCATCCTCTTTTACTGCAACTATTATCTTTTTGGGGTAACTTACTTTTTGTGAGTATTTAAAAAAGGGTAATTTAATGTTTCCGTTATTATTTGCATTCGTGGTGAGTATGAGAAAAATCAACAGAAGAAAAGCTATATCTGCCATGGCAACCGGTGAGAAGCTTCTTTTCCTGTGATACAGTTTTATCTTCATAAAATACCTATTTCGGTTTATCTGCCAATTTCACAGGGACCGGTTTTTTCTTCACGGAGATAATGGAATATCTCTTTGCTCCACCTCTTTTTGATTCTTCAATTACCGAAAGTACCCGCTGATATTTAACCCCCCCATCAACTTCAAGTATTACAACAAGACCAGGTTTAACCAAGAGCCTTTTTTTGACAGTCGTTTTTATTTCTTCCTGCTTAACCTCTTTCCCGTCAATTACCGTAAGCCCACTTTTGGGTAATTTTATATCTATAACTTCATCAGCTCTTAATTGAAGCGGTTTTTCCTCTTTTTCAGGCAATATGAGAAAAATTCCTTTATCTGCAAAAAAAACAGCTGCAACTATAAAGAATATTATCAGCAGAAATGATATGTCGGTCATTGTACTTGCTATCTCTAATTTTTTATCAGTACTTTTAATGTTTAAATGCATACTGCTTTACCTTTTAATAAAGAATGTATTTACACCCTTTTCAAGTTTGTGGACTTGCGAGGATAAAATAAATCTGTAGAGTTGATCAAAGAATAAACAAATAATCGCTACTGCAAGACCAAAACCGGTTGTAATTAAAGCCTGTGATATTCCACCTGCTACAAGCTTTACGGAAACCCTGTCGGCATTGGCTATAGATTGAAAGGCTATAATCATCCCGTAAACAGTTCCTATAAAACCCAACAATGGTGCAATACTGCCAACTCCTGCAATAAGCTCAATAACACGATTTATCTTATCAACAATTAGTTGAAAAACTTCAGATATTAATTCATCCGCCTCTTTTTTAGACATTGAGAATATTTCGTCATCTATTTCCCGGATTCTATTTTTACCACTTTCACCTTTAGATATTAAAAATAAAAGAAATCCTGTAATAGTGTTTTTAAAAATAATAAGTACTACTGCCCTTTCAAGAATTAAAGCAAATGCTATAACGGAAAAGAAAAGTATAGGCCACATAAATGGACCTCCGGATAAAAAAACCTGCCACATACTAACTTTCATAATTTGTTCTCTCCTACCATATGTATATTATAAAAAAATAAATAGCATAAATTCCGATTAGAATCAGTATTTGTATTTTACAGATAAGCCAATTTCAATAATTTCAAATATGCTGGATATATCCCTTTCGCTTCGATAGTAACGATTTTCAAAATCTTTCGTTGAATCTCCTATTTTTACAGGTCCCTTAAAACCAAATATTTGCTGCTTAATAAAAGATAGCAAATTGTATGTATTAAGGTAAGCGCTCCATGTTCCCCTTAATAATTCAAGCTCTTCTTTTATTTGAGTTCTCAAATACCATTTAGGAACATAATCCCTTGCTGAATTTATTAACCCTGGTTCCGTTTCTACAGGGTCAATGTTGGTTACAGTGTAAGGTGTGAAAGCTGTTCCGATATACACTCCCAGAGTAGCTCCGAATGTGAGTCCCCAACCGGGAACAACATACAAACTTGTCTTAATTATATGGCGAATATCAGTATTAGCATAGATCCAGCTCAATTCCTTAACATCGTATAATGACCAGCTTAATGTATATGATGTTCTGTTAAAAAGATAATCATTGAATTTAATTTTAGAATCAATGGTTGTACCAAACGAAAGTCCCTGTATCGGTTGAAGAAAAGTAATAGCAGAAGTAAAATCAGCATCATTTCGATAATTGGTCTGGAGAGAAAAACCTGAAAGATTATAATACCAGCTTAAATAAGGTTTAACTTCTAAAACAAAAAGTTTCAAACTACCATATTTTAAAAACGGCTGTAAGGTGAATGCTTCGGGAGGATTGATAAAAGAGGTCTTTGGAGTAATTCCAAAATATTCTTCATTAAGTCTTCTGCCAATAAATTGTATTTCGTTGTATCTTCCGGGAGAAAGCCCTATCCGCAGACCTATTTTTACACTATTATTAAGAGAATAGCTACTTTCACTTTCTATTGATATATGGCTGTTTACTGTTTTATCCTCAATAAACCAGTTATATCCGATACCGAAGTTAAGTAAAAAGTTATTTAGTTTAAACTCTGCTTTCGAATAGATAACCGGGAAAAGATGCTGGTACGTTCTTTGAAATTGAAAGTTCTTACCGTAACTAATTAACCTATCGCCTCTGGCTAAAATCGGAAGCCCGTCTTCATCCAAAATATAATGCAGTTCCCATGGCTTTTCATACGGGTTAGGAATTGCGTTGCCATTTTGATCAATAATTAATTCAAAAACAGGGTTGTTATCTGCATCATAGTAAAAAGTTACAGGATAACTTTTAACAAGCCATGAATTAAAATATCCTGTAATATTTGTATATCTCAATTTTACATTAATGCTCCAGTGTAATATGTCGTTAATAGTCAGTTTAAATTCATTTCCGGTTGAGACTGATAGGTCGGATATTCCTCTGTATCTATAAGGAGTGAATTTAGATAAGGTATCATCCCATGCATCGTCATTATAATTAATAGAAAAATAAGTGGAATACAAATAAAAAGTATTTAAATATTTGTTGTTCGGGGAAAAAGTCCATTTTACACCTATAGCACCAGTGTATGATAAAAAAGAAGATAAAAGACCGGGATCCTGGCTAACTTGTGTTATTTTATTATCTTTGTCAAAGGTAATACTGGGTCCCCCGGCAGCTTCGCTGAAATCATAGGACCCAAAAATATCGAATATAAATTTATTGGCAGGGATAGAAAGTATTAACCGCGTAAGAAAATCTCCATTTCTCTCCGGTACAGTCGGCATTAGATCTTTGGTTAGAGGTGGGTAATAAACAGTATCTTCCCGTTTTATGTCCATGTAATTTCCCGTAAATTCAAGGATAGAGTGACATAACGAAGTTAAAAGAAACAACGAATCACTAAAAGCTGTTTGTGAAAACAGATCAACATAGGAACTGGAAACGCTTAACTTAACCATACTGGTATCCAGATTAGTACTAATAGGTTCGGAAACAAAAGTTCCTCCGATTCCGGGACCATAAGTTAACGGGCTTATTCCTTTGTAAGTTTTAATGGAACTTATTGCTTCCAATGGAAATATGGAACGTGCAGGGCCCGTAAGATGTACTGTATATGGGAGTTGAATATAATCATAATAATAATTATTCCAGTCAGGTTCTCCCCCGTCTACAGAAAACTGTTTTGGCAAACTGCCGTTGCTGAATTGACTGGAAGGTAATTCTCCGACTGTCGCAGAATCTATATTATTATTGAATATTTCAGTATCTATTGCTTCACTATCCCGATCAATAACATTAAAAGGATCGGAAAAAACAGGAACTTTTCCAATTTCTTCTTTTGAATAGTCCTCCTCCGTTTCTGTTATCTTTTTCTTGGTTTTCCCTGCAGTAACCTTTATAGTACCCATTTTAACTACTTCACGGCTGAGTTCAATATTGAAATCTTGATCTGTAAGAAGCTTAAAATATATTCTCTCTTCTTTAAAACCCGGCATACTTACAATTAATGTATAGGAGCCTTCTCTTAGATTCTTAAATGCAAATTTCCCTTCTGAATCAGAGTATTGAATTAAATCATTCTCAAGAAGAATAATCGTAACATTTTCTATCGCTTTTTTTGTTGATCCATCTGTAATTGTACCGGTTATATTAAAAGAAAAAAGCGATTTTGTTGTAATTAATATACTAATAAAGATAAAGAAAATGGTTTTCTTCATTATTGTTAGATATTTAATCGAATTTATTATACATGGTTTTATAGTAATTAACAACAAGGAGATTATTATAAAAAAATTGGGAAAAGAACATTTTTAATGGGTTCTTTCCCCTGGAATTTCTCAATATGTCCGAAAATATTTTGGCCCATATTTTGTTTCATTATATGTAATAAACGTGGCATAATAATAGTTATGCCTATAGGTAACAGGAATGATAAAGGATACTAAGAATTATTGGTTTTAGATAGAAAATCCTTGAAGATTTTCTTTTTGTTATTTTAATCTATATTATTTTGGGTAGCATTAATTGCTTACAAAGGTATTTTTACACAAAAAATTTTAATATTTGCTCTATTTTTGAATTAGCAAGCTTTTTCACGAAATCCTACCCTAAATTTGAACTCTAAAGTTCTCATCTTTAGTTTATTTCACATTGGGTCATACTATTCCTATTATCAAGCTTTACTTTATTAACGGTGATCATACTGGTTACCTGCATGGTCTCACTGTCCAACTCTGTAAAACAACAGAAGGACATATAATTGAAATTCCATGAGAATAAAATTACACTGTTACTGGCATGGCGAAAGATAAGAAAACAGAAAGAGTTATTCCCGGTTTCCTGCCATACTGGCAAATTGTAGTCTGGACAGGTATCCTGATGCTTGTATGGGGATTTGGCAGTTATATAATTAATGTTCTAACCTCATCCTGTGTTCCACACTGTTTCCCGCCCTTTTCGGGATGCGTTCCCATAAGTAACGCAGGTTCCTCCGGGGTAATCTCCAGTATCTTTTACAGGGGAATGGTACTGCCCCTTGCATCCTTTATTGGCATATCCTTGTACTTTATTATCCAGTACCTCGATGCAAAGGGTTACATCTCTTCATCTGTAATGAAGGGTATATTGTTTTTTACAGGAGTCATATTTACTGCAGGCTCTCTGATAGTTACTCAGGCACTCTTGAATGGCCAGGGTTCAGCAAGCAGACTGATTAGCCGCCTTCATGTCCTCTTTGCTTTCTTTGCCTTTATGGGATTGATAATATACGAGTTCATCGTTTCTCTGATCCTGGTGAGGGGTGAAAAGTCCGGCTTTAATACTTTCCTCTTTGTTCTCTCTCTGCTCTCCATTTTTATCGTTGTTGCAGGGGCCACATTTTTAAGCTCTATTCACCATATGGGAAATATCGTTGAATGGAATCTCTTTATTGTGCTAATGGTATGGCTAATTCTAATGGGTGTTAAATTAAAACCTGCAGAGTAAGTTTTTTTAAATCTGTAAATAAATTAAAACCTGTAAATCATTCCCAGCCCGCCGGTAATAAACTGAAGGGTATCAATATCGGTAAAACCCTTGTCAATAAGAACCCTGTCAAGATTGTATAGGTATGCTCCGTGAACTTCAAGATGTATTCCCATTTTCATATTAAAGAAGTAATTTGCATTTACTCTTACAATCGGGCCGAGCATTGGTTTGGTAGGGTTAAAACCCTCCCCTACTGTATCAATTGTTTTTGATCCTTCTTTAACATAATAGGCAGGTGCCATGAGCAAGGTGATTGGAGAAGCAATAATATCCCCTTCGAATAATTTACCTCTATATGAAAAGGATAGGAGTGGAGTATACATAAATGGGAAGGAAGGACTTATGTCACCATTCCAATAAAAATTTTTTATACCATAAGCATTACCGTTAACTTCATAGCCCAACCCGAACATGGAGTGCTCCCAGCTTAAAAACCTGTACTGGCAGAGGAAATCAATTAGAGTGGCACTATATGCAAAACCTATTCCGATCCAGTAAAGATACTTCCTTCCTTCAAGCAGGATATTTAGGTTCATACCATAGGTGTTGCCTATTGCTCCCTTCGTTATTATATCCATAAAGGCAGGGTCATAGTCTGATGCAAATGTCTCTTGTGTCTGTACCTGTTTTATAGCTGTGTCGAATCCCGTTACTGAAAACTCCACATAGCTGGGGTATAGAAAATTGTCTTTCGCAGTGCGGAATGAATCAATGAGTGAAGTTGCATAGACAAAAAGACCCATTCCAATTGTAACTGGGAGGTCAGATTCTAGATCATCAATCAAGCCCGGTTTGCCATGGTAATAGGTACGGTAATCCTGGTAAGGTGCTCCGCCACTTGCTACGTTCTGCTCGATCTGGTCCCAAGATTTTTCCGCTTCGGTGCTTGGCAGGCCGTTCCATGCAAGTAAAATTACCCCCATTGCTATATTGAAAACAGAACTAAATCCTACCAGGGGGGCAACCATCTTGTAACCGTTGTAGGCCATCCCCATACCGGGAATAAGTGACTTCTTAAAGGCTGTAAGAGGATCTGTCTGCTTTCTCGGTAATTTACCCATAAGAAGTAGGTCTTCTATTTCTATCTCCGGTTCCAGTTCCCTTTCCAGGGTAATATTACTTCCCGCTTTAAGGTTGACCCTCCCCTTATAGGGCTTGTATCCGGCACCTGAACGTATCTCCACCATATATTTCCCAGGATCAAGGTCTGTAAGTGTTAAAGGAGTAACTCCTGTGAAGTTTGTATTAAGATAAACCTTTGCATTTTCAGGAACAGAACCCACCTTAAGGGTTGCTTTTTTCTTGTTGAGTTCAATTTTTATCTTTCCCTTCTGTACATAGTATCCCGTTTTTATCTCCTTTCCCTTCTCAAGTATCCTGCAGCGAGACCCCTCTGTACTCGCATTTTCCACAACCAGATTGGCTACAGGAATATCTTCGTGCATTATCACCTTTCCCTTATTATCCTTGATAAGCTTTCTCTCTGTAACTCCCAATACCATCTCAGGCGAAACTCCGCTGTCTGTTCCAAGAGTTGTATAAACCTTATCCTCCGCTATCCTTGCAACCTTACCCTCTATCTTTATCTGGCGACTAAGCCGTTCAGTAATTTCTGAAGCAGCCTTTACAATTTCTTCAGAGGTCCGTATCTGAATGGTTTCCGCTGCCACAACAGAACCCTTTTCAACATCCACCAATCGTAAGGATAACAGGTACTTGATATACTCACTATCGTAGTTACTGATAGTTCCAAATATTACCTTGTTTACATTAAGTATTTTTCCTGCCTCAGTTGCACTTTCTGCACTTGTAATCCCGGAAAGTTGGAGTTCCTGTTCTTTAAGCAGTGCATCGAGCTGGCTTCTTTCTACAAGTTGAAACATGGGATTCTTTGAAAAGTCGGTCTGCAGAAGCTCCTCTACACTGCGGGCAACCTCTTTCTTTACGCCTATTGGTTCAATTTGTGTGATTGCTATTCTTATGCTTACAGCAGACAAGGTAAAGCAAGCCACCAATAAAAATGATGCAATTGCAAGTAACTTTTTCATGATTCTGCCCCTTTATAAAGGATGGGATACTTCCATTATTATTGGTTTCTAAGAAAAGGAAACTAAAAATTCTTTTCGGGTTAAAAAAAGTTCTTTTACCGATAAAACAGTATTATTTATTTCAAAACGAATAGGTAACTTTGGCCGAAACAAAGTGCCTTGCGGGAAACAGGAAAGCCTCGTTGTACTGACCATCTTTCAGGCTGAATAAGCCAAGGTAACCGAGTTCCAGCGATATTTCATCGGAAATATTATACCGGTAGAGTGGCATTAGCATTAGATTGTAAGAGTCGGGTGAATATATTGCTGCAAGGGAGGCCTCCGAGTTTATGTCATAGAGTGGTTGAAGTATGTTCAAGAATAGGTAGTGCTTGGAGAAGTAACCCGGTATTAGAAAGTAACCTTCTGTTGAACCCGGGGCAGTCATACCGCTTGCCAGCAAGGTTACGATTTGCTGGTAGTATGATTCTCTCTGTGACAGATCATAGCCCTCTCCGTTATAGAAGTATTCGAATGTGAGGGTCGTTTCCCAGGGAAAGGTGTACTGGAATCCCCCTAGCCCATTGAAAACAGGGTTGCCTTTTGATGATGTAGCAAGAAGTGAAGACCTGCTGGCATTCAAAATGGCTCCTTCTCCGTAAATGCCGATTCCCATGATATCGGCCATGAATCCCGCACCGGCTCCTGTATAGAATGAAGTTCCGGAGGATCCGGAAGAAGTGCCCGAAGATGATCCGGAAGAACTCCCGAGCAAGGATTCTATTGCTTTCGAAAAGTAATAGATACCATCCACGGAAAATTCAACAGAAGGGAAGTAAAAAGTAAACCCTGCAAAGGCACCCATGTCATGAAGATCGATTCCGGCCGCAGAGGTACCGGTCCCGGAAGTTGCCCCGACAGAAGACTCGCTACCAGAAGTCCCTCCTCCGGAAGCTCCACTGCCTGAACCCCCCGCTTCATATATACCCGAAATATTTAAAGAAACGATGTTTCCGGCATTCAAGGAAAAAGTTACGGAATCGGTACCGGCGAGTTCTGCCTGGGGATCAAATATATCCTTCCTTTTTCCGGCAAAGTTCATGGGATTCCAGGCGTATCCGTAACCTGTAAAGAGGTCCTGCCTGCCAATTGTTACGGAAAGATAGTCTGCCGGATACAGGCTTATTGATGCCCTCTTGATGTTGATTCCTGTAATGCCACTGTTGCCGCTCTCGAGCATGCCTGCATACGCATAAAGACCCGGCTCCGTACCTTCCGCTGATGAGAAAAGCTCCCAATCAGGGAAGTTAAATGGTTTTATCGTTAACCACATGTCGAGGGCGCCTGTCTCCCCTTCCGAGGAGAGCTTGATATTCAAGTCGGTTCCCGGCATAATGTCATGAAGCCCCATGATATTGTTCGGGTTCAATGCTCCCTCAAAACGGTTCTCACTGTAACCTCCCTCCGGCAAGATTATCATAGCTGAGATACCGGCATTCCCGGAAAATGTCATCTCAGAGAAAGCATTGCTCCCTGCAGCCAGAAAAATAAAAACGATACTGATACTTACCACGATTTTCTTTTTCATCTTATTTGCCTACCTTATCCTTTTCAGGTATGAGGTGGTAAAGAGCGACTTTTTTACCTTTGGGCTATCAAGCTCTATTTCTGTTGTAATAATCTCTGTTTTTGTCGGTTCTGTATGACTCTCCATGGTCAGCTTGAATGGATAGTCGACGCCCCCTACAGTTCTGTAATCCGAAAGGTAGAGGCTCTTTATGTTAGCCCCGCTCTTGTAGTAATCGATTTTTAGATAGTGATAATTCTCTCTGTCTATAAAGACCACAACCTTCTCATAGGAGGATTTGTCTTTTCCGGATTCCTTTGGTGTCAATTCAATCTCATAGCATTTTCTTCTGTCAATAACCGCCCTGTCACTTAATAACCTGCTATTGTACTTTTCTGCCATTCCTTTTCCGCTCTCACCCATGTCATTGTACGAAAAATCGCTCCCACCGGCAGAGTTTTCCCGAGCAGAAGAGCTTAACTTCCTGATTCTCCCTGTGGATGAGAACCTTACCCAAAGATCGTTATCTATTACAAGGTAAGCAGTCCCTTTCAGTCTTGCTGGTTTTCTGTAGATTGTAAGTGAATAGTATTTGTCTCTACTGCTCATGGAGTAGCTTTCTATCTCTACAACGGTTCTTGGCTTTCCCGACTTGTAAATTGTCATTGTTGCAACACTGTAAATCTTTGCAGAGGTAAAGGCTTTGTCTGCTCTTTCCAGAATCGATATGGCTTTACTCTCTGCAAATGCAAGGTTCGATACAACCGCAATAAAAAATGGTACCATGGCAATTAATTTAATTAGTCCGTAGATTCTTTTCTTCATTTCTTTTTACCTCCCCAGGGAAGAATATTCAGATGAAATTTTTCTCTTATTATAATAAGGATGCTCGGATGGAAGAGTATGGAAAAGAAGAATGCAAGTGTCATTGCTATGGAGAGAACTATTCCCGTACTTTTCATTGCTCTCATTACAGAAGGGATAAAGGATGAGAAGCCTATCACTGTCGTCAAGGATGTAAGAAAAACGGCCTTCCCTGTTCTGGCAATTACCGTATCCATTTTACCAGGGCCTTCCAACAGGTATCGATGGTTTATATGAACTGCATCATCTATTCCTATGCCAATCAAAAGCGGAACCGCAATTATGTTTATGAAGTCGAACTTTATACCTGTAATGGCCATTATCCCGAATAGTGTTGACATGGATAATACGAGGGGCAGAAGGGTTAATATCGAAAGCTTAAGATTTCTGAAATCAATAAGCAGAAGAAGAAAGATTACGATTACTGCGGTGATTGCAGCTTTTATGCCATCGTGTTCGGCAATTTCAGTCATCTGGTCTGCTGCAAGCACCATTCCTGTTGCTTTATCGGTAATTGTTGATATCTGGTCCATTAGAACCTTTCTGTTCTCTTTTACCCAAGGATTCTGTGTTGGAAGGATATTTGCCAAATAATTCTTTCCGTCACCGGAGATGTATGCATTCCTGATATTTGAAGGAATCATGGAAAGTGTTATCTCTTGTGTGTTTGCCGTTTTAAGAAGTTTTGACCTCATAAGACTCTGAAAATAATTCTGAAAATTCATTAGGCCGGCAGAGGAATTCTTATTCTTATCAATTGTATCTATCAGTTCATCGATAAGGGAGCTTCCGACCTGGTTTCCCTCGTTATCGAGGCCTGTTATACTGTTAAGGGTATAGAGTGTCTTTTCCATATCAGCACTGTATGCAAGGTCTGACATTTCAAGGAGGTTGTCTTTCAGCCTTGAAAGTTCATCCTTCAGTCGGCTCGTATCAATATAATTCGTAAGACCTGCGGTGTCTTTGGATTCCAGAATCTTCCTGAAATCAAGGATTTCACCTGACCTTCTCTCTTGTTGTTCCTTTGAGGGATAGAAGGGAATAATGGATTCAACCTCCTTTACAGAATCCAGTTTCTTTATCTTTTCTATAATACCTCTCTCTTTTTCTATGTCCTGGAAAACCAGTGAAAGTGTATCCGGTGCAAGCCCGAACTCCTCCACCATCTTGTCCTGAAGTTCGACAGATTCGAGACCCTTTGCCTCCATATTCATTAGGTTTCCTTCTACCTGAACCTTGTACGCCTGTGATGAAAGCACTATTCCAAAGGCCAGTGTTATTAAGAGATATAAAACAGGTTTTGATTTTATGCTCTTTGCCAGTTTTGAAATAACCCTGTGCTCAAGTTTGTACTTCATTAGGAATGCAGATTCACCCTTACCCTTTTTCTCAAGCCTGTGCATTCTGTAACCTAAAATCGCAGGAACCAGTATCATCATTGCCAGTAGCTCACATAGGATTCCGAGGCCTGCAACTATACCAAGCTCCTTTACAATGGCGGATTTTGCCACTGTAAGTGCAAAGAATGCAACGGCCGTTGTTAATGCACCCATTACAATACCGGCACCGCTCTTTTTAAAACTTAGAGCGACAGCCTCGGTAAAACTGTGACCGTCATCCCTCTCCTGTATGAATGAGGTTAATAGGTGTATTGCATAGTCGATTCCAAGACCTATAAGTGCAATCATGTACATGGCAGTAAGGATGTTAAGGCGTTTTATGACCAGCCCGGTAATACCGATTGTCCAGAGGATTCCTACAACAAGGGGAATGCCCGAGATGAATGGGGCTGAATACATCCTAAAGGAGAGTATCATTAAGAGTAGTATCAAGATAAGGGCAATGGTAGTGGAGAGTGCAAGGCCCTGTTCGCTTGTTTTCATCTCATCCTTTGCAATGACTACCAAGCCTGTAAGTCCCGCTTTAACACCAAGAGCATCAGCCTTTTCCTTTATCACCCTGTCAAGATACGGTACACCTTCTACAAACATGTTCATGTCATTAATCGTAAAGTTTGGCAGAACGTAGAGAAGAGCCATCGTACCATCTCGATTGAGAAAGTAGGGGGAGCCGAAAAGAAACTTGTCGATAGACTTGGAAAGAGAATCCCGTAGTTTGTCCTTACTGACACGACCTGTTGTTGAATCCTTCATCTCAAGAAGAATCTCCCTAAGGCCCTGTAACTGGGATGTTACTATGTCCTCGTCCTCGGAGAACTTGTCTTCGTTTCCCGAGTATTCCCTTTCAAAGTCATTGTTGAGGTTTGTAATAAAGGGAACGATTCTTAAGTCTGAGAATATTTTTTCAAAACGCCTGATATCCTTTGTTTTAGTGAGCATCAAGCCATGGTTCTTAAAGAAATCGATGTCCAGCTTTCCGTGTACCTGTTTTATATACTTCGAATATTTAGGCTTTGAAAGTTCTTCTGTCAGTTTATCAACTGCACTCGTAACCGTTTCCTTGGCCTTCTCCCTGTTTCTCCTGTCTTTGGCTTCCAGAACGACTACAATCGATGAGGCAGCGGGAAAGTTTTCGATTATCTTTTTAAGGTCTCTCACCTTTGGTGAGGCTTTTGGCATCATGGAGTAGTAGGTTAGCTCCATCTTAAGAAAGTAGAAACCGGAACCAAGAACGATCGTAATAACGAGAGCTATCAACAACGTCTTTTCCCAATGTATCGAGGCCCATTTCCCCCATTTTCCCAGCAAGCCCAATATAGCAGTATCATCTAATTTCTCATTTTCTTTCATTACTCTCTCCCTCACCATGTTCTTTTAAGATGCTTTCAAGGAAACTTATGTATCTCTTAAAGGTTTCCTCTCCGAGCTCTGTCAGTGTATACTCGGTTTGAGGTTTCTCTTTAAAAATGCTCTTTTTCTGCTTTATGTATCCCGATTTTACTAGCTTCTGGATATGACTGTATATCGCCCCGTCCGTGCCGCCTAAGAGTTTTTTGAACCTGTTGAATGATACTGTCCCCTCTGAAAAGAGGATTGTCAGCATGGACAGCCTTGTTTTTTCAAAGAAAACCGGGTCGAATTGAGTGTAGAGTTTTTCTTTCATAATCTCTTTTTTATATTGATATCTGCCGCAATTCCAATTAGTATCGTGGAAGTTCCAATGACGGTACCTACTATCACGACCATTACTCTGTGATCGATTTTTAACAGGTAAAGAACTACGGCTATTGCAAGAAGGATGTATCCGTGCAGGTAGGCATTCCTGTAACCCTCTATTGCAAATATAAAGTAAAAGGAAGCAGCCACCAACATTAGAACGATGGGTAGGTATTGGACACCGCCAAGTTTTATGAATAGCAGTATTATGAAGATGTAAATGATACTAAGGCCAAATATGGTAAGGTAGAGCCTTACTATCTTCTTGGAAAAAATTGTAAGGGAGTTTTTCTCGAGGTTTCGGACGAGAGAAACGGTTTCAATAAGTCCCATAATAGCGATAGTGGGTACCCAGACCCGAAGGAAGAGTTCACCTATGTTGTAGTGGTAGGCTCTCTCGATGAAGTAATGGATAAGGCTTGCCGCGATAAGTATCAACCCCCAGGAATAGAATGCCCAGTTTTCGTAGACAGGCTCATTTTCAGTCCGGAGCATCAGTTCCTTTATCGTCCTGATGTCTTCTTCGTAATGTGATTTGTCGGTTTTTTCGGGTTCCGTGTTTTCCATGTCCTCTCCCCCCCAATTACTTGCTATTGCAAAGTTACTTTGTGGTGCAAAGTAGCATATTAAATATAGCTGCCGTAGGGAGAATTGTCAAGGTGCATCGGGTTTTTTTCAGATGTTTAAGTATTTAAGACGGTTTATTCTATTTTATTAAGGACTTTTAAGATTCTATTTCTCTGGCTTTCTTTTGCCAGTTCCTGGTTAGGTACATCGTACCTTCGTCCCTGTAAACTTGCTAACCGGTTTGGTATGCTCATGGATAATGGTCCTCCTTGATCGCCCTCCTAAAGCATCAACCTGAGTCATCCGATAAATACTTTTCCGGCGATTCCAATGGCAGTACCAAGAATTGCTGACATAACGGTTATTGGAATGACAGCCTTTTTGTCTTTAGGTGAAACCATCAATAGGATAGGAATTGCCGATATCTCGGCAATTATCAGGCCCTTCAACCATGGGGCAATGGGCCAGGAAACAAACGGTATTATCAATCCCAAGACTACCCAGTGAAAAAATGCAGAAAGATTTGCGTATTTGTCCATTTTTTGAATTATCATCGGAACTATATCAATAATTCCGGCGATTATTCCGATTCCCAGAGCAATTAAGATTTCTCTCATGTATTACCTCCTTTATCTTTCTTTTTGGTGGCTTTTTTAAAGTTCATGGTAACCTGACATATTCAGTCACCAATATTCTACTACAACGGAAAAGTTGAAGCAATTTGATATATGTTTATATTTGTTAAGTTTGAGCATGGTGTCGTGTTAGATTTTATTCAATGGAAATATCTGTCGATACGGTGTAAGATTATTCTATTATGAAAAGAAGTCATACGATATATTTATCTGTCACGGTTCTGGTAATTATCGCCCTCATGGGATGTGCGGGAACCGGGACGGCGAAGAGAGGGGCTTCCGCATCGGGGGAAGTCTCGGGGGAAGTTTCAGGAAATGCTTCAGGGAAAGGCGCAGGGAATGTTTCAGGAAAGGGCGGGCAAGCTTCTGAATCCTCCGGCAAGGTGATTTACGGGATAGATGCACTGATTGCCGATATTTCGAAGAAGAGCCTTGCAATTCTTGGGAAGAAGGCTGGCACGGCTTCGAGCAAAGACAATGCTCCTGCCGGCAGTGGAAAAGAAGGTGCCCGTAATGCCCTTGCAGTCTACTACTTTACAGTGTCCGGTGCTTCCGGCAAGGAGTCCTTTGAAAGCGGTATATCTGACTATCTTATAAACGGAATCACCTCGTCCCTTGCGGGAAAGAGCGGTATAAAGATTGTAAGCAGGAAGATTCTGGACAGGGTTTTGGAAGAGTCTGCCTTTCAGATGTCCGACCTTGCCAATAAGGAGGCTCAGATAGATGTTGGCAAGCTTGCAGGTGCCGACCTTATTCTTACCGGTTTCATTACAAGAGGTAAGGATGTTAACAAGCTCAACGTACAGATTATCAGGGTAGAAACAGGCGTGGTAATTGGCGGATTTATAGAGAGCTTCAGGCTGGAACCCGATTTCGAGAAACGGATTGCCTCCTCGAAATCGGAGCTGATAATTGAGAGGGCAGGGGAGGTCTCAGAGGAGGGAGTTGCCACTGTAACGAGGATATTTGCCACTTTCAACGAGACTGTAATGAATGTTCAGCTTTCAAATCATGAGGAATACTGGGGGAATAAGATTCGCCAGGCGCACGGAGAAATTTCCAGGGAGGAGAAGGGAGGGGTGGATGACAGTCCCTTTGCCGTGTACTCCTTTGAAGCCAATATAGATTCTTCCGGCATATATTCAAACAATGATTCTAATAGAGAGGATGGCTGGAGGGATTCTGACCTCAATTTTAACCTTATAATAGATCCGAACAGAAACTTAAGCGATTACAGCGGTATCAGTTTTTCAGCAAAGCCGGAGGGATATACAAAGGCCTACCTTATTCTCAATCAGGAAGTCCCCGGTGGAAATACACTAAGTTTCAGCATACCCCTGTACCTGAATGATGGTAAGTGGAACCTCTACAAGATACCCTTTGCCAGTTTTCAACCCGATGATGCGGGGACAAGAATTAATCCGAAGTTACCGACCCGAATTACATTGAGTGTGCCCTTTCTCGAAAACTATTTTATGTATCACTTTCGTAGCGGCGACAGTATAGGCGGAAGGCTTGGTGTTGACAATGTTGGTTTTTACAAGGTAAAGGAAGCCGGCAGGGTGAAAGAGGGTTTGATCGATGGTTTTAACAACGAGGTCTCGGGAATAGTTTTTTCAGGGGAAATTGCAGAGGCAAGTTACTACACGGATTACAGCGAGAGTGACGAGGGAATTGTAAAGAGAACGCCGGGCATCAGGAATGCAACTCTTTCAATAGAACGAAGTTCCGGGGGTGTAGCGGGAAACTATCTAAAGGTATCGGGACACCTGAATGTTACCAAGGATTTTGTGGCCTTTCTGGATTCAAATGAAGATTTGCATGTTGTGCTTAGAGGTTCTCTCGGAAAGTCTTTTAAAGGATTCAAAACGCTTCAATTTTATGTCAAATCGGATGGAGCTTCGGAGGGGCTGATAGATTATACGGATGTGGATAACAACCTTGATTACAGTAGTGATTTTCGTGTCTCGGGTATATGGGGGAAGGTAAGAATCCCATTTTCCAAGTTAGTATCTGAGGAGGGAACACTTGCAGAGGAGCAAAATCAGGGAAGTCACATTGTTTTTACATTTATGTTTCCCTTGAGGAAGAAGGTTCTCCGAAGGGGAGTGGAGAAGGGGAGTATTGATTTTGAAATAGGTCTGGATGAGTTTCTGCTTGAGTAAGATTTCAAATGGCTGGTTTTACCAGGCCTTACCGGATGGAAGATAAAAAAATGGATCGATACGGCTTGATACCTCGCCCGAGAGAGAGAAGGGAAGAGCCTGGTAGCTTTAAACTTACCGAGAATACTGAAATTATTTATAGGGATTCCTCTCTTGAGCCGATTGCCCATTACCTTAGAAATCAACTGGAAACCGAGACCTCTTTGAAACTAAGGGTCACAGGCCCTGCGAGTGGGCCGAGAAAAGGTCACGGGGCGTCAAGTATCATTCTACTCTCCCTGGATAGCACTAAGGATGGCACCGCAGGTAATCCCTACAAAAAGAGCGAAGCCTACACTCTGAAGGTCTCAGCTAATGAGGTAAGTATCGTTGGTAGTGACAGAGCCGGTGTGTTCTACGGCTGTCAGAGCCTGATTCAGCTTGCTGGTACAGTTACGGGCGGATTTGCACGGCTGGCACATTTTGCAGGATTTTTCACAAGAAAGGAGCGCACGATTCCTGCAGTAACGATAAGGGATTACCCCGAAGTCTCCTGGCGAGGCATGATGCTGGATATTGCAAGGCACTTCTTTCCCAAGGAGTACATCCTTAAGTTCATTGATATCCTCGCCCTTCACAAGTTGAACAGGCTGCACCTTCACCTTACCGACGACCAGGGATGGAGGATTCAGATTGATTCTTACCCGCGCCTCACCGAGGTTGGAAGCTGGCGAACCGAGAGGGGTGAGAGGTACGGAGGGTTCCTTTCAAAGGATGATATAAAAGAGATCGTGGATTATGCGGGTAGCAGGTTTATCGAGGTGATACCGGAGATCGATATGCCGGGTCATGTGCAGGCAGCACTTGCCGCGTATCCGGAGCTTTCCTGTGACTGGTGTGATAATAAAGAGTACAGGGTAAAGGAAGATTACGGCATATCAGAGGAGGTATTCTGCGTTGGACAGGAGGAAACCTACAGATTCGTAGAAGGTATATTGAAAGAGGTTGCCGAGCTTTTCCCTTCCCCCTATATGCACATTGGCGGTGATGAATGTCCCACAGTACAGTGGGAAAAGTGTAGTGTTTGTAATGCCAAGTTGAGAGAGCTGGGCTTAAAGAGTTACCGCGGACTGCAGGGCTACTTTGAAAAGAGGGTTTCGGATATTGTTACGGGACTTGGTAAGATTCCCGTAGCCTGGGATGAGGTTGGAGAACTCGAGGGGCTAAAGGATATCATTGTCATGTACTGGCGAAGGGAAAAGCCTCTACAGGACCTTCTCAAGAAAAGCCTCCTCAAAAAGGGTTTGAGTATCATAATTGCTGATAATGGCTATTTCTATTTTGATTATCCACAGTCTCAAGTTGAGCTCAGGCTTGCAGGTGTGAAGTTGGATTTCCATATACCGAATACCCCGACCAAGAAGACCTACTCTTATGATTATGACAGCCTTTCCGAAAGTGAGCGGAAGCTTATCCTTGGGATGCAGGGCCAGATCTGGACAGAGTTCGTGGAGAATGTTGAGAGACTTGAATACATGGTGCTCCCAAGGTTGTGTGCCTTGGCAGAGGTCTGCTGGCTGCCTGAGAGTCTAAGGGAGTGGCCCTCTTTTAAGAAGAGAATGAAGCTCCATGGGAAGAGGCTTTCCAGGAGGGGAATCGGTTACAACAGGCATGTCTCATTCTGGGAGGCAAAGGTGGAGTAGCGAGCTAATTGAAGTAGCCCCTAAAAGGAATAGCCCTCTAAGCAAAGCGCCTCCCAAGCAAAGTAAGTGCCCCTCAGGTGAAGCTCCTCCAAAGTGAAGTAGCCCCCCTCAAGTTAAGTAAGCTCCCCCCAGGTGAAGCATCCCCAAATATTTCGTAGCGAAAACTTTCCGAATTGTTTCTTTAAGCTATTGACAAATCGTTTTGGTTATGCCAGTATCCTGACAATTTATGAAACATCGGATAGCCAAAACAGTTTGTCGATTTTTAAAGATGTGTTTTACATGCCCTAAAACAATTGGAAAACCAATTGAAGGAGAGTCATTTGACTCTCCTTTTTTTTATGGTTTGTTTTATGTTTTGGTAAAAGGAAAGCCCTTAAAAAGGCTTTCCTTTTTTTATATGTTGCAATTCATATGCGGCAATTCAAATTCAAGTGTTGCGATTTATAAACCACAATTCAAAAACCACAATTCATATACCACGATTTACATGTTGCGATTCAAAAACCATAAAAAATTATAGGAGGTCAAAAAATGTCATTTTTTCGGAGGTTAGAGGAAAGCTGCAGGGTAAAGAACAGCCTGCTCTGTGTCGGGTTGGATCCACCGCTTGTGAATCATGAAGCAAATGGTGAAGGTGATCTCGGTGATCCGTTAAAGGTAGAATCGGCTATGGAATCGGTTACGGCTTCTATTGTCAGTAAGAATAAGGCCATTATCGAAGAAACTCTGCAATCTGCTTCCTGCTACAAGTTGAACATAGCCTTTTATGAGGCTTACGGGCCCAGGGGGCTGGAGGCTTTAAAGCGTACGATAGATTTTATTCCGGAGGAAACACCAACGATTATCGATGCCAAGAGAAACGATATAGGAAACAGCACGGAAGCATATGCTGTATCGCTCTTTGATTTTTACGGGGCTGATTCTGTTACCGTAAATCCCTATATGGGAAAGGATTCGATTAAGCCCTATTTAAAATACAGGGAAAGAGGTCTTTTCATGCTCTGCAGAACGACAAACCCTGGCTCGGATAAAATTCAGAAGCTGCCTGTAGGCTCTGGTAATTCTCCCCTCTACATGGAAATAGCAAGGCAGGTTTTAACCTGGGGAGGGAATATTGGCCTGGTTGTTGGTGCTACGGACTATAAATCTATTAAGCGAATCAGAGAGGAGTTTCCGGGTGTCTGGCTTTTAACACCGGGTATTGGTGCTCAGGGTGGTTCGCTTGAAAAGGCTGTTAGGCTGGGGGTCAGGGATGATTCCCTTGGAATGCTACCCTCTGTAAGTAGAAGCATCTATACTAGTAACAATCCGGGAAAGAAAGCGGCGGAACTGAAAGAAAAAATCAATTCCCTTTTGGGAGAGAGAAAAAAGTTGTATCGAGGTTTCGATACGGAGGAAGGAAGGCAGAATGATCTCTTGAAAGGTATAGTAGATGAGGGATGCCTGAAATTCGGAAGGTTCAAATTGAAATCAGGTAAGATTTCGAGCTACTACCTCGATTTAAGAAGGATAATTTCCAACCCCTCCCTGCTTTCGAAGACTGCCGATGCATATGCAGAGATTCTTAAGAAGCTGGATTTTCAGAGAATTGCAGCTATTCCCGTTTCCTCGATAGCAATCTCTTCACTTGTTTCGTCGAAACTTGAAAAGCCACTGATTTATCCGCGGTTATCCTTAAAGGATCATGGCACCGGAAACAGAATCGAGGGTAATTATTGTAAGGGTGAAAAGGTTGTGCTTATAGATGACGTTATTACTACGGGCAAGAGCAAGGTGGAAGCTATCAAGGTGTTAAGGGAGGCGGGGCTGGAGGTTAGTGATATGGTGGTTCTTGTTAACAGGATGGAGGAAGTGGACGAGGAATTGCCAAGATATAATGTCAAACTCCATTACTATGCACACATCGATGAATTGATAGATCTTATGAAGCTTACTGCCTGATCTATATTGATATTTAACGCTGCGGCTCAGGGCAACCTACATGCAGTGAAATGTGACTTTTCACTGCATGGCATACGGGATTACAATCTGCGGGATTGCCACATATAGAATTACTACCACCAGGTTTGCCCTCGAGCAAATTAGTCGGTGCATCAGAATTGTGCAATCACTACATCCTGGTTTTGCCTGCAGGGTACAATTCGCAAGTTTTTTACTCCTAACTCGGAAAGGTTCAGCTTGTACCAATCGTAAGACAACGATGCCCCCAGTGAAGCCCATCCTCTGTAAAGGCTCAGTACCAGGGTTCCTTCTGGCTTCAAAACCCTTTTGAATTCTGCCAGTACCTTCCTGGCCTGGGATAAAGTTTCAAGTAATCCCAGGCAGAAAATTACATCGAAATTGTCATTTTCAAAGGGCAAGCCGTCTCTTACATCAGCGACTTCAAAATGTATATATTCAGAGATACCCTTTTCCGCTGCCCTTTTCCTTGCGGTTGTTATCATCGGTTTTGACCAATCTATGCCTGTAATCTTACCATGAAAGCCTTGAAAGGTTGCAATTGTCAGAGGCAAGTCACCAATTGCAGTGCCAACATCCAGTATCCTTTCATCTCCTCTCAGTTTTAACTCTTTAAACAGCCTTTGCCATCGTGTGGCATCGCTACGAATTTTAAAGATACTCGGCCCGATACTGTCATATATCCAGTGTATCAGCCACTTGCCGAAGTAACGGCCATCTGTAAAAATCGCTATTAGCAGATACAATAATATAAGGCTGAAAATGACTAAGGTTATTCCGAGCATTTCCTGTTGCTATAGTATAGTATAATATGGAGATCTTCTCAAATAGCGTGCAACTGCAGTTCCCGTACCTCTTTGCTCTATTTCCCTCTGTATCTGTAGGAGAGAACCTTTTAAGTAAAGGGTAGACATGGTCGCTGATGGGCAAAGATAACCGTTCACTCACGGGCCATTGGATTTCCCAGGCTCTCTCGAAACGATACGGTACTACTCATTTTCTGATATCAATTTATTGGCAAGCTTGGTTTCCTTCTGCATCCCCGTGGTAACTGTATATCTGGCTTTCACCCGGAATCGAAGCAATGGCTGTTAGGGGTAGTGCATCGACATATTGCTTGCATTCAATAATTCCTCATAATAATCCTTTAGGAAATGATTCCCATACGTGGGGGCAATTGAATCATTGGTCATTGCCGCGGTGAAAAATTCAAGAATTTCTGCATTTTTTGTATTGAAAACTCGTATGGCATTTATCAATATATTGATCAATCCTTGCGGGATACTCGTTATTCTTGGTTTCTTTTCCAGAACATGAAAGGCAAGTTCCGCAATCTCTCTATAGCTGAATATTTCCGGCCCTCCTGCATTTATCTCCTCCTTGTCAATTGATGCCGCTTTGACACAGACTTCTGCCAGATCAGCGCCATGTATTGGGTTCATTCTATTTTCGCCTTTTCCTATCAGGTAAACCCTCCCTCTTCTTGCCATATTTAAAAATTCACTCATGTCAGAAAAATATCCCGTTGGCCGAATAATCGTATATTTCAAACCTGATTTTTTTAACTCTCTCACAAAGTCTTCCCTTGCTTTGACACCAGAGAGATATTGGTAGATCTGAGCATTGAAAATTGATATGAAGATAAATTTATCGACTGAACTGTCAATTGCAATATCGAGCAAGTTCTTGTTACCTTGGTAATCGACATCTCTGAAGGTTAATTTATCCTTTTGTCGTGTTATCCCTATTGAGGAAAAAACGATATCAATATCTTTACATATCCCTCTTAGAGTTTCAGGTTTTGTTATTTCACCGATGAATATTTCATCGATGTAATCTTTTACACGGGGCTCTAAAAAAGGCCCTACCTTTTCAAGTTTCCTGGGGTTACGTGCCAGCGCCCGTACCCAGAAACCTTGTTTTTTGAATTCTCGAACAACAAATTTTCCCAGGTAACCGGTTGCACCGGCCACAAGAACCTTTTTCATGGTCAAAACCTTCTCTTGCCTAAAAACATCCTTATGTTTTCATACATCTGCTATACTTGATTTGTTATTTTACACAAGTATTCCAGGTTGATCAATTTAGACCAACTTTTCTCAATAAGAAAGGAGAAGAAAAAGTGTTCTGTTTGTCAGTTGATCAGTCAGTTTTTATTTACCGGTCTTAATTAGATAACTTAGATTTACCACTAACGACAATCCCATTAAAATACCAACGGAGAATGTTAAGATGGGGTTGTTATTGAAAAACAAATAGTTACTTATAAATCCCAGAATACTCAATGCCAGAGAAAATTGGCCTAAGGCCAATAAAAAATTGATTTTTTTCATTCTCCACCTGTTTTAAAAATCAGGAAATAGGACTGTTGCACAGATATTACCATGTTTCAAATATAAATGAAAATAAATTTCCAGCTTCATTTTTAAATTCACTATCTGATACGCAAGATATAAAAATATGGTTGTTCTGTTCGGCTATTGAATTATATGTACATTCCCTATGTGAATTCATTTTTGCATTTCTAATCGGGTAGTAATGTAGGTTATCGTTCTCTTTGAATGATAAACGATGTTATGGCTGATGCTGTTATGGCCAGTAGGTGTGCCGGTATTGCAGAATCAGTCCCCAGTATGGCGCTTATGCCCCAACCTGTTGCACTGGCTAAGAAGGATGCGCCAAAGGTAAGGAGGGGAGAACCGGGTCTTCCTTCTGTTTTTTCGACAAATGTTACACCTGCCGATACCGCAGTGGGCACCAATACAAGCCATTCCAGTGGATTACCCCGAAAGAGCGATGATGTTTCATAGAAAATATTGCCTGTATCATTCAACAGCACCGGCACTTCAAGCTTGGCTGCCAGATATAAAATGTCTCCAACCGCTGCTCCTGCAAAGTTGTAAAAAAGGTGACGGGCGTAGCGTATCAATTTGAAATCCGGCCACCTGTGAATGTTAGTTTGCTTTTCAACGGGTGAACGGGATATCAAGAATCCGGTGAATGCACCCGCCACCGGCAGCGCTATCATTGTAGACAGTCCGATTTCTCGGTAGCCAAGAAAATAGAGAGTTGTGCCAATGGCACCACCAGTGTAGGCGAATAAAAGTGATAGGGCTGACCCTCGAAAGCCGATTAGTTCTCCGTAAGCTTGAATTCCCATGAATACCGTGAAAGGATAAAGCAGGGCGGCCGAGGCAAGTGTGGAGTAGTGAGAAGAGAGATATGTCCCTTCTCCAAGGCTAATACCCATGGGCAGATAGAAGACCCATTGAACGATTGTCACAGATATCAAGTCTGCTACCATCATTACAGCGGCATTAGTTGCAAGGCCGGTACCAAGCCCAACAAGCGGTTGCATAATCCAGGTATCCGGGGGTATTGTTGGGAGCTTTTCTGGAACCGGAGAGACTGTTGATGTATTGTTTGAGGTATCGGCTAGTGCTGTTACCGGCGTGAAACACAGGAAAAAACCTAAACCTACCACTATGAGAATGCTCTTTTTCATAAGCACCTCTTTTTACAGATTTTTGATTTTCAATCTGCTAACATGGCTAGTAACAATTGTTTGGCTCGTTTCAATAATATTCTGCTACAGTATTCTACTACAGTAGAACGCTAAAAGCAAATTGATCTATTTACTTAAATAGGGTTTCCTGGAAAAGTTCACTAATCTAAGAATATAGATGTTCTCCCGTCTCCTGTATATTTTGTCTGCATGTACACTCCCAAGGATAATAACAATACCGCTCCTTATACTTCTCAGCCTGCACTTTTAAAATCAGCGCGGTTATAATAATAGTTGTGTCTATAGATTACAGGAATGATAAGGAATATTAAAGATTATGGAATATACAAAGATAAATAAAGAAAAATATTAAGAAGCAACTAGAATGAAAGACTCAAAATTTAATTCTGACAACTTTAGCAAAGAATTACTGGAAACAGGATTAGAAAGCAACAAGGGTTTCACTAAATCCAAAAACCTGGAGTAGGTAATTAACATAGTGCTGAAAGCAAAACATAATGTTCATCTTAAAAGGGCTTTTTCAGAAGCAGCCTGCCTGTTTCTACGTGGCAACAAGCTTGCTAAAATTTACCATTAAAAATTAGTCAGTAGATATGGAAAAGCAAAAGCTTTGTCAATCAAAGCCCAAAAAAATTAGGACAGACTGTCTATACTACGCTAAAGAAAAGAACGCCTTATGATGCTAAAAAGTTCTTTGAAACAGTAGGGTGATACAGGGCAGGATACAGAAGACCTTTCGTCTAACTGGAATACTAAAGGAGGATACTAGTTACAGTTTTAGCCATATGCAAGCTATCTTGAATGCCTTTAATAACTTAAATAAAACTATGGTACATAATTTTTTAAGTCCGTCGTTTTGAATGATCCTGTATCCTGGCTCTTTTTTCATCCTATTAACTCATAGTGATCTTAACTCCTTAAGGTCTGCCCCGGGTTAATCTGCAATAAACTTAAACCTGTGAAATTATTTACAGAATTTCTCTTTTGATTCGGATAACAGTCGGTTACTGTTGATGTTCTAGGGCGTTTGTCGGGATATTACTTTTCCTCTTTACCCGGGGGCCTTATATGTGTTAGTTGTTTTCCTCAAAATGGTGAGTATATGGGGCGTTGGGTGTTTTGAAACATTTAGCTTTCAATCTACTCTGTCGTTTATTAATATTCATAGTCTTTTTAATTTTACTACCACTTACCCAATACCTTATATACATTGTTACCAGCTTTTTATGTTAATAATTTTAAAAATTCATTACTGAACGTATATATATCCCCAGGCCATCTTGCTGACAAATAATTTCTGTCTTTAACTACAAACCCAGGCTTATAATAATTATCGGCATCTCTGAAAATCGGAAGATTTCCGTGGATAAAATTAGAAGGATTTATTAATGCGGATTTAACTTCATCTTCAACAGTCATCCCAGGATAAGTCAGGTAATAATCATTCAGCCAAAGTCTTGTCAAATTATAAGCCAATAATTCTTGAATTTTTAACAAAGCAGTTGTTTTGTAATTATAAATTACTGATTTGTTTGTTTTTTTACTTTTACTACGCGCTAATAGCACAACTCCGTGACATATGGCTCCGATTTTTTTCTCATTTTGAAAAAAATCGGGGATGATATTTTGTAAGATCTTACTTTCCAAGTATTCTTTTACTCCTTTATCGTGTCCACCTGGCAAAAATATTCCATCATAGACGGAAGGTTGTATTTCATCATACGGTATGGGATGTTTAAATTCATTACTGTTAGACATCAACTTGTAGGCTTCTACCCCGTCTTTTCGGGCTTTAAGCAGGTTCTTGAATATTCCCAACTTTTTTCCCGATAACATAATTTCATCTCCGTGTGCAGCGGCACCGTTCGGTGTTGCAAATGTTATTTTAATGTCATTACTAGTCAGAATATTCCAAGGTACTGCGGCCTCCGTTGGATCAAAACCATATGAAGGCAAAGGAATTAATATATTTATATTTCTTGGCATTATTTATCCTTAAGGGTTTTACTCTTAAAAAAATACCATACTTCGGTTGTCATTTCAATATCGTGATTTTGTTTATTAAAATACTGTTCATATATAGCTGAATATTGTTCTCGTATACTGGGTGCGGAATGTCCACCACCGTTAATCTTATATAAAACTACTTCTGTTCCCATATTTCCGTTTTTATACAAAAATCTTTGCACAACACTACCGTCGGTTGTGTCTAAATCCGGATAGGTATAAGTTTCGGGGATGGTATCGGTATGGTTAATATTTATCCAATATCCAATGGTTTCATCGGTTGATAAAACAGTCCCATTATCGGGATTTGGTGGATTTCCTATTGTTCCTCCGTTGTATGGCATATGATTATCATCGGTTCCATTCATAAACAAAACTGAAATGGGATTGTTAGGCGGTTTGCAACCTGAAGCAGCAGGCATCGCAGCTGCAACAGATGCTATTGCTGCAATCTTATCGTTTAATTCAATACCTAATCTTTGAGCCATAAATCCGCCGTTTGAGGTTCCGGATACGTATATACGATTTTGATCAATAGGATATTCTGTTTCAATTTTATTTATCAATTCAGCTATAAATTGGACATCATCAGCATTGGAATTAACAATACAATCGCTGCGACAATCATTCCAAGTCGGCTTATTGTAGGCCCCATTTAAGCCTTCGGGATAAACAATAATAAACTTTTCATTGTCGGCTAGTTCCATCCACAATTTATACGGAGTTTTATATCCGTTTTCACCGGTCATACTTTCAATGTATATACCACCACCGTGAAGTTCAAAAACAAGCGGAATCGATGATATCCCTATATGCTGTGGAATATAAATTGCATACCGTCTTGATAGCCCATCCACTATAATATTTTTAGTGAATAAACCGTATTCCTTCATATCATTATTATCAGGTCTATGAAAACTTACGAAAAATATTAATTGAAAGAAGACAAAAAAATATAATGTGTATTTTTTATTAAATTTTTTCATAATTAATTTTTCTTACATTTTTTCCAATTGCTGGTAACGTGTGTGTATAGTTATTGTTCTTATCTCTCCAATTTGGTGGTATAAGAACAATTGCGTTTATATTCTTTTTATCATTTCTTCATTCATTTGGTTTCTTCTTCTATGTATATCGACAAAGAACAGGAGATTAAAAGGGAGTAAAATAATAGTTATGTCTATGGATTGCGGGAATGATAAGGAATATTAAAAATTATGGAATATACAAAGATAAATAGAAACTTGAAGGAGGAATCAATATGAGAGACACAAGATTTAACTCTGACAACCTTAACAAAGAATTACTGGAAACCCTATTAGAATACAACAAGGATTTCACTACATCCAAAATCCTAGAACAGGTAATTAACATGCTAATGAAAGCTTAAGCGTGATGTACACCTGAAAGAAAATGCCAATGATAAAGGAAACGGTTACATTGATGAGAAAACTGGGTACACCTGTAGGGGTGCATCATGCTCGCAGTTCCTCGAGACTTAAGAAAGGCGACTTCAGACCTCAAGTACTCCCTTCCCGCTTTAAAATGGATAGTGAGGATCGCTTTAACACCATACAAGCCCTCTTTCTTTCATCTTGCTTAAGCTAAAGGCCATAGATTCAATATCTAATTCACTGGGTCTTAGGTATTCCAGAGAACAACTGGATGAGTTAAAGAAACAATACCTGGATGACTAAATACACAAAGCAAAGATCTCAGTATTATTTCAATTTCGTTCACTTTCTTCAGGATGTAAGAAAGTTCTTCCACACAATCAATGCAGTTGAATCATTTAATTCTATACTGGAGGATAAAAGAAATAGAGCAGGAGATAACTTTTCAATCCATGGATTATCTGAAAATAATATCTATATCCACTACCTGAAACTCAAGACACAAAATTGAAGCAAGCCTTACCCCCGAATTCTCCCCTAACTAAAGCTAATCTTTGTTTTTTCAATCAACTTTTAGCAAGGATGTATAACAGGAGCTCTCACTATCGGACACAATCTTGCTGAGATGTCTCTCTTCTATCTTCCGAGAACTAAATACCCCATGTGCATAATTGTATATCAAAAGCAAAATCATCATTGGCGTGTCTCTATCTACACTCACAAATTATGATAAATACATTATCTTAAGGCAGACCAAAATGTTTTTCTTCCCGTAGATGCTGTCCGATTTATTTTTCTCCGTTCTCTTGTTATCAAAATAATCCTATGGTATAAATTCTTACCAATTAATGGTACAGGAGGTTAGTAATGATTAACTTTCGTCTTTCCTTTAAAAAAAATCGTAAAATAGGAATTCTTATTCAGGTTTTTGTTCTTTTAATCAGTGTTTTCTGGATTTCGGGGTGTCAACAATTTAAAACAAGAGATTTTTCTGTTTCCGATGCGGAACATTATCCTTCCCGGTTCGGGGGAAAAGTCAAAAATGTAATATTTTTTATTGGCGATGGTATGGGGCTTGCGCAGATAGCTGCCGCCCGTATTGATACGCTCGGTGTAAAAGAACATTTGAATTTGGAAAGACTACCTGTAACCGGTCTTGTAAACACTTATTCCGCCGATAAACTTATCACCGATTCCGCTGCTGCTGCAACGGCGCTTTCTACCGGTTATAAAACAGACAATGGAATGATCGGAGAATTACCCGACGGAAGAAAATTATATACTATCCTGGAGGCGGCTCGAGACAAGGGCATGAAAATCGGGTTGGTTGTCACCTCTACAATTACTCATGCTACTCCGGCGGGTTTTGCCAGTCATGTAAAAAGCCGATCTTCCGAAGATTTAATAGCCGTTCAACTTTTGAATAATCGTGTTAATGTGTTGTTCGGCGGTGGTAAGAAATTCTTTATACCTCAATCAGAGCCCTTAAGCGGCAGGAAAGATGAATTAAATCTTATTGAAAAGGCGAAAGAAATGGGCTACAAATTCATAGAAACCAAAGAGGAGCTTAAATCGGTTAAAGGGGATTATGTATTGGGTTTATTCGAAAATAGTTATCTGGATACTACTTCACTTGAACCCTCTCTTGCCGAAATGACCGCAAAAGCCATTGAATTACTCTCGGATGATCCGGATGGGTTTTTTTTAATGGTGGAGGGAAGTCAGATTGACTGGGCAGGACATAAGAATAGTCCCGTATACATGACCAGGCAATTGGTCTTATTTGATGAAGCTGTAAAAGTAGGGATGGATTATGCCTTAAAAGATAAAAAAACTCTGGTACTAATTACAGCTGATCATGAAACGGGCGGACTAACCATTAATGGCGGTACGTTAAACGGAGAGAAGCTGGAATTAAACTGGTCAACTTTTTATCACACTGGCGTGCCTGTGCCCCTCTTTGCTTTTGGCCCGAATGCACTCAAATTTACCGGTCTGCAGGATAATACGGAAATACCCCGTAAAATAAGCAGTTTAATAGGACTGCCAAACTTTCCTCAGAAGCTGAATCCTCGTGCGGAATAAAAAGAAACCAGGCATTTGATGAAATAATTAATTCCAGATCATTTTGTATTAGTGTTTTCTGGATTTTCCCGCTTTACTGGGCTCTAAAGACTTTTCTGACACCCGATATGAAAATCGTAGTATTCCCACCGTTATGGATCCCGCATCCCCTGACATCTAATTTATTTACTTACGTTTTCGAGAATAATCCCATTTTAAGATGGTACTTTAATAGTGTATTTACTTTATTGGTTATTATAATCGCGGTTATAATTATACCAACTTTACCATTAGCAAAGTCTTTTCTTTGCGAAATAGGGAATTATCCCTTGGTGTTGGTCACTACTGATTGAATACCTGCAGCTGCCATGGTAACGGCACACCGGAGATCACTTCCTTCGGACACCACCAGCCTGTAAACGACTTTCAATTACATGCATCAGAGGATATGCTACCACTGAGAGAAACACATGTGTGTTCACCCTATTCCCTTTATGATAATAGTTAAGCCTTAAACCCAAAGAAAATTTCATACTCTTGAAGGTATATTCTTATCTGCCCCAGCATTGTGTAGATCCCTCAGATATCTTGGAATTCCTCCGGTTTAATTGACAATCAGTTAAGCACTAAAATCTTTATTAAAGGGGGTGACAAGTACCATTTCCCCCTTAAAAACCTAACCACAACAATCTATGAAGGGGTATAATAATGGTATTGTTTATAGGTTATAGGAATGATAAGGAATATTTCCGCCTTCTTTAACTTCCCCATCCTACTCGCCATTGCAAGTACTTTCAAAAAAGCTTCCTTAAATAATTCTTTGTTCTCTACTCTAAAATTACAT